>Ga0308157_10000509_pt1 | contig 125866 bp, 121 predicted proteins | sample PhyBR1_FD_201035 | JGI IMG/M metagenome (GOLD analysis project Ga0308157, IMG submission 201035) | Phyllosphere microbial communities from UC Gill Tract Community Farm, Albany, California, United States - DLSLB.R1 | ecosystem: Host-associated > Plants > Phyllosphere > Unclassified | place... | reverse complement strand
GCTTTTACTATCACCTCTGATGGCATTAGCTGCATCTTTTGCTGTATTGCTAATTGCTTTTCTGTTTTTATCAGGCAGTGGTTCTATCGGAACTTATGGAATTAATAAAACTATCGGATGGGGATATCAGTTTAGTGATATGGCAACTGTAGCGGCAGTACTTTCGATCATAATATTCGTGTTAGGATATGTTATTTTATGGATAGTAAGGATGCATCTTAACCGGATAGTCTCTATTGTAGGTCTGTGCCTTTTATTACTGCTTCCTGTGATCTGGACGATTGAACATATAAATTTTAAAAGCACATTCACTTTTTTGACCGCATCGGGAGTAATAGTAACCTTTATAGTAAATACAGTTTTTGCAATTCGATATAAATTAAGAGATAAACAGGTGAGCTGATAATAACTTTCTTATTTTTGCACCTCAACTACAAAACAACAACAACGACACATGGCACAAAAGACCATAACAACCACCGATTTCAATTTCCCAGGGCAAAAGTCAGTGTATCGCGGCAAAGTACGCGATGTGTATAACATCAACGATGAGCTGCTCGTAATGGTAGCCACCGACAGGCTTTCGGCCTTTGATGTGGTGCTGCCGAAGGGTATTCCGTATAAGGGGCAGATGCTTAACCAGATCGCGACCAAATTTATGCGCCTTACTCAGGACATTGTGCCCAATTGGCTCATTGACACACCCGATCCTAACGTTGCTGTGGGCCATTTGTGCGAGCCGTTCAAGGTGGAGATGGTAATACGCGGCTACCTGTCCGGACATGCTGCCCGCGAGTACAAAGCAGGCCGGAGGGCATTATGCGGTGTGGAACTGCCGGATGGAATGAAGGAGAATGACAAGTTCCCGGCGCCGATAATCACCCCAACGACAAAAGCCGACAGCGGGGAGCATGATGCCGACATTTCGCGCGAGGAGGTCATTACTAAAGGCATTGTATCGGAAGAGGATTACGCCCAACTTGAAAAATATACCCGTGCCCTTTTTGAAAAAGGTACTGAGATCGCTGCGTCGCGCGGGCTGATACTGGTAGATACAAAATATGAGTTCGGGAAAACTAAGGATGGAAAGATCGTACTTATAGACGAGATACACACGCCCGATTCATCACGCTATTTTTATACCGATGGCTATGGTGAGCGCCAAAATAAAGGGGAAGAGCAAAAGCAGCTTTCCAAGGAGTTCGTAAGGCAGTGGCTTATTGCCAACGGATTTCAGGGCAAAGAGGGCCAAAAAACTCCTGAAATGACCGAAGAATATGTTGAAAGCGTATCTGAAAGGTACATAGAATTGTACGAGAACATCATTGGCGAGAAGTTTGCCAAGGCTGATATCGATAAGATACACGACAGGATCCAAAAAAATGTGGAGGAATACTTAAAAAAATAATTATTGCATCAAATCTTTGAAACCACCTGTTAACGCAGGTGGTTTTCTATTTTTATTAGGCATGCATAACAAGAAAAATCTGTTAATTAAATGTTAAAGTAGAAATTTACAGTAACGTATACCTCATTGCAAGCGTCTATTATTTGAAACGGGCTAATCATCCGGGGCGGGCTAATCATCCGATAACATTTAAATCAAAAATAACAATAACAATCATCAATTAAAATTCAATCATCATGAAAAAAACGATCATTTATTTTGGACTGGCTCTTGTAGCATTCAGTAATGTAACAATGGCTTCAACTGTTGAAACTGCTTCGAACGAAATTGTTTGGACTTTCAAAGAACCGACCCCGCTTGGGATCGCAATCTCCAAAGGAGATATTGAAACCGTTAAGAAATTCCTTGAATATGGTGCGTCGATCCACGAGAGATCGAATGGTATGACACCACTTATGATCGCTGCTCGTTACAATAACACAGAGATCATTAAGCTGCTGCTGGAAAAAGGTGCCGATGTGAAGGTTAAGGATGAAAAAGGCTTTACCGCACAAAAGTATGCTGAGCTTTCAAACGCTAAAGAAGCTGTTGAGATCCTTAAAGCTGCCAAGAACGCGTAACCGGGCCCTTCGCCTTAAATGAAAAAGCATCCGCCGAGGCAGATGCTTTTTTTGTTTTATAAGTGTATCGGGAATTATTTAAAATAAGTGAAAGTATCATCACTTTTCATGTTCAGTAGCGTCTCATAAATAAGCTTTATCACGTTCTCAACATCTTCACGCTGAACCATCTCAACGGTGGTATGCATATAACGCAATGGCAGTGAAATTAGCGCCGAAGCCACGCCGCCGTTGCTGTAGGCAAAAGCATCGGTATCGGTGCCGGTAACACGCGACGAGGCCAGCCTTTGGAAGGGTATTTCATTTTTATTAGCGGTATCGATGATAAGCTCGCGCAGGTTGTTCTGCACGGCAGGGGCATAAGTGATCACCGGTCCTTTGCCTATCTGGGTCTCGCCTTCAATGCGCTTGTCTATCATGGGCGTGGTGCTGTCATGGCACACGTCGGTAACAATGGCAACGTTGGGCCTTATGGTCTTGGTGATCATCTCGGCACCCCGAAGTCCCACCTCTTCCTGCACGGAATTGGTTATGTAGAGACCGAACGGCAGTTCCTTTTTGTTCTCATGAAGCAGGCGTGCCACTTCGGCGATCATGAAGCCGCCAATGCGGTTATCGATCGCACGGCATACGAATTTGTTTTCGTTAAGTACCATGAAGTCGTCGGGATAGGTGATCACGCAGCCTACGTGTACGCCGAGTTTTTCGACCTCTTCTTTGGTGGCGCAGCCACAATCGATGAAAATGGTCTCGATCTTGGCAGGCTCTTCTTTGCCGCGGTTACGGGTGTGAATGGCAGGCCAGCCGAAGACACCCTTTACGATCCCATTTTTGGTATGGATATTGACACGCTTGGATGGTGCGATCATATGGTCGGATCCGCCATTGCGGATAACATAGATGAGGCCATTATCGGTAATGTAATTCACATACCACGAGATCTCGTCGCTGTGGCCCTCGATGACCACTTTGTAGGGTGCATCGGGGTTGATGATGCCTACGGCAGTGCCGTAAGTATCGGTAATGAAAGTATCGACATATGGCCTGAGGTAGTCCATCCATATTTTTTGCCCTCCGGCTTCATATCCGGTAGGCGAGGGGTTATTAAGGTATTGCTCCAGGAACGCCATGGAGGCATCAGTTAGTACAGATCTTGCTGACATGGATTTAATTTTTGGCTAAAATATAAATTAGATCACAGAGTTATATAAATATGCATAATTTTGGGATAAATTTCGTAACAATGAAAGCGAGGATTCTTTTAATATTCCTATTGTTGATAAGCCTTGGGGCAAATGCGCAGATAAAGGAGACCGATAGCATCGAGATCGACTCGATAGCCTTTAATACAGAGCTAGAGGAGCTTGTTATTGGCGGGAGCAAAATAAGCACCGATGAAAAGAAACAACTGCTCCTGCTAAGGCGCAGGGTGCTTAAAGTGTACCCGTATGCCAAACTTGCGGCCGAAAAGCTCACGATGCTTTCCAACAACATGGATAAGCTGAAGACGGACCGTGAAAAAAAGAAATATGCAAAGATCGTAGAGAAATATCTTGAGAATGAATTCGAGGGGCAGTTGAAAAAGCTTACCCGTAAAGAGGGACAGATACTTGTAAAGCTGATCTACAGGCAAACGGGCCATACTACTTTCGACCTGATAAAAGAGCAGAAAAGCGGATGGAAGGCTTTTTGGGCCAACCGTATGGCAAAGCTATTCGACATCAATCTTAAGGAAAGGTATAACCCGGCAAATGTTACCGAGGATTATGCTATCGAAGGATATCTTATAAAGGCATTTGAAGAAAAGCGACTTATAAAGCAGGAGCCTGCATTTAAGATCGATTATGACGCTATTACCGAGAACTGGCGCGAAAGAAACAAGTAACATAACATGTAAAGCCTGGATTTTTCAGGCTTTTTTATTTAAATACGGTAAGTCAATATTATTTTTTATGAGAATTTGAGAATGTGCGGTAGGGAATTTAACATTTGTACTGTTTAAATGACATAACAAATAAATCTACCGAACATGAAAAAGAAATTACTCTTTTTAAGCTTGTTGATAATGTTCTGCCTTCAGGGGTTTGCCCAGGCTGAAGCTTACCCGGTCCAGGATATCAATCAGTGCAACAGCGAGGTTTTTGACCTTACCGTACAAACCCCAATTACGCTGGGTAACCAGTCGCCTGCCAATTACAGTGTGACCTACCATCTTACGTGGCAGGATGCTGAGAACAACATGAATGCTATAGCGAACCCTACTGCCTTCATGATGACCGGCAATGATCCGGAACAGGCGCTGTACATTAGGGTAACCAACCTCTCTACAGGCGATTTTGACACTACGAGTTTTGTAGTAGGCCATTGGGGTGGCCCACAGGTACCTGATTTCCCTGATGTAATGGTGTGTGACAGTTATATCCTGCCCGCGTTGGAAGTAGGTAACTATTATTCAGGCCCATATGGTACAGGGACGATCCTACCGGCAGGCACAGCTATTACTACTACTGCTATGATCTATGTGTATGCTACAAATGGTGTTATGTGTACCAGCCAAAGCAATTTTTATGTTACAGTAAATGGTTCGCAGGGAATGCAGATGGACCCTATCACTGAGTGTAATACCGACGGGACAGGGTTTGCTTTCTTTGACCTGGAATTTACAATGTACATTATGAGCATGACCTATCCTGATGCAGAAGTTTTACTGTATTCGTCTATGGAAGATGCACAGGCTGGAGTGAACCCGATACTTAACGTTGCCAACTATGTAAACACTACCCCATGGCAGCAAACGCTTTACGTAGGTGCCCAAACAAACGCCTGCAACTGGATCACGATGATCCCGCTTGTGGTGATCGAATGTACCGACATTACCATGTCCGGCCATGTTGCTTACGATGCTGATGGTAATGGCTGCGATGCTTCCGACGCGCCTGCCGAAGGGATCCTGATTAGTTATACTTCGGGCAATGATTATAATTATGCCTATACTGACGCTGAGGGTAACTATACTTTTTACAATGTTCCGAATGGGCCTGTCAACGTTATTGTAAATACTTCTTATCCTGCACTGGTGACCGCTACGCCGGAGAACCATGCGCTTACCATTAATGAAGAGAATGTTGAAAATGTGGATTTCTGCCTTACGCCCCCAGCTCCGGTAAATGACGTAGCGGTTTATCTTTACCCTACAAGCGCCGCACAGCCGGGTTTCCCGGCAAGTTATGCCCTTGTGATAAATAATTTTGGCAATACTACAGCTAACGGTACCATTACACTTGAGTTTAATGATACACAGCTAGACTTTACACAGTCATGGCCGGCAATGAGCCAAAGTGGTAATACGCTAACTGCAAGCTATACCAATTTACAGCCTTATGGGTACCAGGTCATTTACCTTGAGTTCCTTGTAGCGCAGCCTGGCATAGTTGATCTTGGTGATGTGATCACGTTCACATCCAACATAAACCTTAACGCAGGGACCGATAATTATATGTACAACAATACTTATGTGCTTGATCAGGTTTCTGTAAATTCATTTGACCCTAACGACATCAACGTGCGTGAGGGCGTGGAAATTACAGAGGCACAGGCCGACGGTTACCTGCATTATATTATCCGCTTCCAGAATACAGGGAACGCGAACGCGCAATTCATCAACGTCCTTACAACGCTTGATGATAACCTAGACTGGGAGACTTTCATGCCGATATCTGCCAGCCATGAGTTCCAGGCCAACCGCAACGGGAATAATGTAACATTCAATTTTGATGATATCCAGCTTCCGGGCGAACAGGTGAACGAACAGGAAAGCCACGGATTTGTAATATACAGGATAAAACCGAAAACTACGGTTGAAGTGGGCGATTCGATGTCAGGGCAGGCAAATATCTACTTTGACTTCAATGCACCGATAATAACCAATACCATTACAACTACCATAGTGCCACCGGCAGGAGTAAATGATCTTTCTGCAAAAGGCTTTGTAATGTACCCTAACCCTGCATCGTCTAAAATAACCCTGCAAATGACCGCCGAAGCCAACAATGCTTCTGTTAAGATCATCGATGTATTGGGCAAAACGGTAGGGCAAAGTACATTTACAGGCACACAGTCGGACATCGACATATCAATGTTGAACAGCGGTGTCTACTTCGTAACGGTAAATGCCGACGGCAAAATGTCCACTCAAAAGCTTGTTGTGAATTAGAAAATTATAGTTGAAATGAAAATGCCGCAGTTTGATAATCTGCGGCATTTTTTATTTTTAAAAAATAGTCAAAAACTACTTCTTACCTTCCTTAACAGCCGCCTGCTTTTTATAAAGCGGGATGAAATAGGAAACCGTATAGTTAAAACCTACGCCAAATTTACCGTCATAGGTTCGGTTGAAACCGGGGAGATAAAGATTGTCAAAGCCCTCAGGTTTTTTGTCGGAGATAAGGTTGTTCAGCCTGAACGAGAACCCCACGAATATATTATCAAAAACTTCGGCCTTAAGCCCGGCAACTACCTCGATCCACTGCGCGGTAAGGCCGCTGTACTCTTTATCAGGATAAGCCGTTACTTCGTCAAAGTAGCCTGAACTGTCATATATCTTGTAAGAGTTGAGGTTTTGGCTAAAGGTGGTGAAACCATAGCGCAGCCCCACATAAAGCATATTCTCCATATCCAGCCAGTTCTCATAGGTATTGTAGTCAAAGCCCAGTTTGATGTAGTTGCCCTTTGTGGTGAAGTTCAGTTGCGGTTCATCAACAGTATAGTCTACATTGCCAAGTTCTGCGGCGGCATACCATTTTTTAGTAAGCCTGTAGTCGCCCACGACCTCAATGCCCCTGAAGCCATCGTCGTAAAACGATCTTGAAAGGCGGTGCAGGTCTACGCCAACGCGCAATCCGTAGCGGTCTGACCTTACGGGGGGGGCAACGGTATCTTGGGCGGTGGCAACGGTCTTTTCCTGTGCGGCAAGCGAAAGCGACCCTAACAATAATAAGCTACAGATAGATCTTGATATGTGCTTCATTTTCGTTTTCTATGTTAGTGGTCATTACTTCAAAGCGGTCTATCCAAAAGCCATCGGCATTATCTGATAGTATAGGATTGGATCCTTGCGGATCGTCCGGATCAAGTTCGAATGTGGTCTTATAGCCGCAGGCGCGGGATACATAGGTTTCGAGCGTGGTGTAGTTGAATTCTATAAAGTCAGTATTATAAGGCGTGAACGTACCGTTGGATAGCCGGCGCGTGTACATTAGCCCCCACTTGGTAGTGGTAGCATTGGTGCGCAGCGGCAGTTCGATCTTGTTGACAGTTGTGGTAACATCATCCTCTACGTCAGGCAGGGTGTCGGTTTCCCCAACAGCATAGTATTTCAGGTTGATAAGGTTTACAGCTTCTTCCGGGTTGTCCTTATTGTAAAATTCTACGATGATGCCCGGTGTGGTCGGCGTCCCTTCAGGACAAATATCATCCTTTTCACAGCTGAGCGAAATGTAGGTGAGTACCATTAAAACGGCAACAGATCCAATTAATCTTTTCATAGAGGCAATGCCTTTAATTTTTATCTTTTTTCCAAAAGTACAACATTTTCCACATGGTGCGTTTGCGGGAACATATCTACAGGTCGCACGCGGGTTACTTTATATACCTCGTCCATCAGGGCAAGGTCACGCGCCTGTGTAGCCGAGTTGCAACTCACGTAAACAACCTTTTGAGGCGCTATTTTCAATATTTGGTCGATAACGTCCTTATGCATGCCGTCGCGCGGGGGATCTGTAATAATAACATCCGGCCTGCCATGGGTGGCAATAAACGCTTCGTTGAACACCACTTTCATGTCCCCAACAAAAAACTCGCAATTGTCTATATTATTACGCCTCGCATTCTCTTTAGCATCTTCGATCGCTTCGGGAACGGCTTCTACTCCAATTACCTTTTTCGCTTTGCGGGATACGAACTGCGCAATGGTCCCGGTGCCTGTATACAGGTCATATACAAGCTCATTGCCGGTAAGCCCTGCAAAGTCACGGGTAATGCTGTAAAGTTCATACGCCTGGTCCGAATTCGTCTGGTAAAATGACTTCGCATTGATGCTAAAGCTCAATCCTTCCATCGATTCCAGTATGTAGTCGCGTCCTTTGTACAACACGACATCCTGGTCGTAAATGGTATCGTTGGCTTTTTGATTCACTACATATTGCAGCGAGGTGATGCCGGGAAAGCTCTCGCCAAGGAAATCCAAAAGCATTTCGCGCTGCTCCTTATTATCGTCGAAGAACTGGATGAGCACCATGATCTCGCCTGTTGAGGCAGTGCGCAGCATCAGTGTACGCAGCAATCCCGAATGTTCGCGTGGATTGAAGAACTCCAGTCCGTGCTTGACGGCAAAATCCCTCACGGCATTGCGAATGGCATTGCTCGGATCTTCCTGCAGGTGGCATTTCGTAATGTCTAGGATCTTGTCCCACATGCGCGGGATGTGGAAACCAAGGGCGTTGCGGTTGTCGATCTCCTCGCCGCTGCGGGCTTCTTCCTCGGTTACCCAGCGGGCATTGGAGAAGGAGAACTCCATTTTATTGCGGTAAAAGAACTGCTTCCCGCTGCCTTTTATCGGTTCGAATTCCGGCAGCTCTACTTTACCGATGCGTTTCAGGTGGTTGTACACCTCACGGTTCTTATAAAAAAGCTGTTTGTCGTAGTTCATGTTCTGCCACTTGCAGCCACCACATGCGCCAAAATGCTGGCAAGGCGGTATTACCCTGTCGGCAGAGTATTCGTGGAAATGCACTGCCTTGCCTTCGTAATAGGCTTTACGCTTCTTGAAGGTTTGCACATCAACCACATCGCCCGGCACTACATTGGGTATGAATATCACCTTGCCGTCGGGCGCTTTGGCTACCGATACGCCTTTTGCGCCGGCATCCAGCACTTCTACATTATCAAATACTATCTTGTCGGTATTTTTCCTTTTTCCCATGCGGCAAAAATAATGTTATTATTATAAAATTGGATAAATTTGCTTATAGACTTAATCTAAATATATGCCAACCTACCTCGCCCTGTTCCGGGGCATCAACGTCAGCGGGAAAAAGATAATAAAAATGGAAGACCTCCGCAACCTGATGGGGTCTGCCGGTTATGCCAACGTAAAAACGTATATCCAAAGCGGAAATGTTGTTTTTTCAAGTAACGAAAAGTCAAAAGATAAGCTTGCCAAAGCTATCGAAAAGCTAATTGAAGATAAGTACAGCTTTGACGTTACCGTATTTGTCATCGACAAAAAGCATCTTGAAAAAGCGGTTGACAACAATCCTTATGCTGAAGGCAAAACGCCCGAAGAAGCCGGGACCAAGAAAATATACGTAACCTTCCTTAGCGAAAAGCCATCCGATGAGGGTATGGAAAAACTGAGTCAGGCACCGATAGGAGAGGATGAGATAGCACTCCATGAAGATATTTTGTATTTCAGGCTTGCGATGGGAGCGGCCGATTCAAAGCTTTCCAATAATCTGATCGAGAGTAAACTGAAGCTGAAAGCTACCACCCGCAACTGGAACACGACATTGAAATTATTAGAAATGATGCGTTATTTCTAATGATATTTTAATTTTGTGTTAAAATCAATCCTTTATTTCAGTATTCATTTTCAATTGATTAACTTTATGCAACAACAAAAGATCAAACATGAAAAGAAATGCAACCGCTGTTTGGGCAGGGTCCCTCAAAGAAGGTGAGGGCAAGATCTCTACCCAAAGCAACGTATTAAGCAATACACAATATTCTTTTAAAACCCGTTTTGAACAAGGAAACGGCACCAATCCGGAAGAATTAATAGCCGCCGCCCACGCAGGGTGCTTTACTATGCAGCTTACGGCTTACATCAACGAGGCAGGATATACTGTAGCTTCGATAGAGACCAAGTGCGATATCGACTTCCAGGACGGTAGCGTTGTAGGTTCGCACCTGTCAGTAGTGGCAAGGATTGATGATATCGAGACGGACGAATTCCAGCAACTTGTAACTAAGGCAGAAAAGACCTGCCCGATATCAAGGCTGCTCAACACCGCGATCACTTCGAGCGCGACACTGGTACGGAGTTAAGTTAAAATTAGATTTCATATTTATTAAGAAGCCTCGTTTTTCGGGGCTTTTTTTTTGGAACGCGTTTACAGATCTACATGATGTCGGTCTCCATTTAAAAATGGCCTCTATCCGTGTTTGCTTTTCAATTATCTTTGAATTGAAATACTCTCATCCATGAACCGCTTCGACCGCATTACCGCCATTCTGATACAGCTCCAGTCCAAAAGGGTCGTTAAGGCACAGGACCTGGCCGAACGCTTTGGCATCAGCCTGCGCACGGTGTACCGCGACATGCGGTCTATCGAGGAAGCGGGCGTGCCTGTTTATGGGGAAGCGGGGATAGGCTATTCGCTGGTAGACGGTTACAGGCTGCCTCCTGTAATGTTTACAAGGGAGGAAGCGATGGCATTCCTCACTGCCGAAAAGCTTATGGCAAAATTTACCGATAATAATTTAACAGAGCATTTCGGTTCGGCAATGTTCAAGGTAAAAGCCGTTTTACGGGGAACCGAAAAGGACATGGTTGAGACGCTGGAAGATAACATCATTGTGATCGACCGCAAAAGCGAAACCCTTCCGCCGGGAAACATATTGGATGTGCTGCTGAGAGCCATTGCCGACAAAAAAGCCGTAAAGCTGGTGTACCGCGCCTTTGGCAATGAGCAGACCAGCGAACGACTGGTTGAGCCCATTGGTATTTTCCATGAGCATAACAATTGGTATACCATTGCCTGGTGCCACCTGAGGGGAACGTATAGACAGTTCCGCGCGGACAGGATGATAAGTGCCCAAATTACCGATGTACCTCAGCAGGAACGCACATCGTTAAAAGAATATTACGAACAGCAAAAAGAAGCTGTGGCGAAGATCCCTGTACAAAAAGCCGTTATAAGAGTGCACAAAGAGGTTGCGAAATACATGGAAGAACAAAAGCATTACTTCGGGTTTGTTTCGGAAACTACAGACGGTGATCATGTGGAAATGACATTCCTTTCACAGTCCCTGGAGGAAGGGCTGGCGAGGTGGTTCCTGATGTTTGCCGACAAATGCGAAGTGGTGGAGCCGAAATTGCTGAAAGATGCCATTGCACAACTGTTGGAAAATATCATCCAAAGGCACCCATTGCCAAATGCGATCCCATCCTTGTAGGGTTTATGATCTGGATCTTGTCAAATTTCCACAATTTGGGGCGAATAATTTTATTTTTAGTAATTTGCACCGCTATACGGATGATTTCTCTCCGAAAGAAGGAATGGCTGATTATCAAGATCAAATTAAATTACAATGTCAGTTTTAGAAAAATTAACCTCGGCGGATGCCATTCAACTTGAAGAAAAACACGGCGCACACAACTATCACCCGCTGCCTGTGGTATTAAGTAAGGGCGAAGGCGTATATGTATGGGATGTGGAAGGTAAAAAGTACTACGATTTCCTTTCGGCCTATTCTGCGGTAAACCAGGGGCACTGCCACCCAAAGATAGTTGGAGCCATGATGGAGCAGGCGCAAACCCTTACACTTACCTCAAGGGCTTTTTATAACGACCAACTGGGCAGGTACGAAGAGTTCGTGACCAATTATTTCGGGTTCGATAAGGTGCTGCCGATGAATACAGGTGCCGAAGCTGTAGAAACCGCGATCAAGCTGTGCCGTAAATGGGCCTATGAGCGGAAAGGCATCGCAGAGCATGAAGCAAAGATCATCGTGTGCGAGAACAACTTCCATGGAAGGACGACCACCATCATCTCTTTTTCTAATGATGAGAATGCCCGTAAGAACTTCGGCCCGTATACTGCCGGATTCATAAAGATAGCTTACGATGACATCGACGCGCTGGAGAATGTCCTCAAAACTGAAAATAACATAGCCGGTTTCCTTGTTGAGCCGATCCAGGGTGAAGCAGGTGTATATGTACCGGCCGAAGGCTACCTCGCCAAAGCGAAGGAATTGTGCCAAAGCCATAATGTACTTTTCATTGCCGATGAGGTGCAGACTGGTATTGCCCGTACTGGCAAATTGCTTGCGGTACACCATGAGGATGTGCAGCCGGACATCCTTATCCTTGGCAAAGCATTATCGGGTGGTGCATACCCCGTATCTGCGGTATTGGCCAATGATGAGATCATGAACGTGATCAGGCCGGGCCAGCACGGATCCACTTTTGGAGGAAATCCTGTTGCTGCTGCGGTAGCCATAGCCGCACTTGAAGTAGTCACAGACGAAAAGCTGGCGGAGAACGCAGAAAAGCTCGGAAAGATCTTCCGTGAAAAAATGAATGAGTATATTGCAATGAGTAATATCGCTACGCTCGTGCGGGGTAAAGGCCTCCTGAACGCCGTTGTGATCAACGACAGCGAGGACAGCTCGACGGCCTGGGACATTTGCATGGCGATGAGGGACAACGGCCTGCTTGCCAAGCCTACGCACGGCAATATCATTCGTTTTGCGCCGCCGTTGGTAATGAACGAAGAGCAGCTGACGGATTGTGTTGCGATCATTACGAAAACCCTTAAAGCGTTTGAGAAATAAACCATTTGAACATCTATAACCAAAAACATCTATGAATTTAGAAAAATCACCATTTTCAGAACAACAGAGTTCTACTTTCGATTCCTTTGAATTGCAGCTTAACAACGATGCCAAAGAATTCCTCAGGGGAGCGGCAAGCTGGGGCATGGGCTTTGCCATCCTTGGTTTTATAGGCTCCGGCCTTATATTGCTTATGTCTCTTGTATTGATAGCGACAGGAGGGACACAATCTGGCATGCCTACCGCTTCAATGGGCTTTCTTTACCTTATAATGGGGGTAATGTATTTCCTGCCTATGCTTTTCCTGCTCAAGTTCTCTAACAATGCCAAGCGTGCGCTCGACGAGAACAATAACCAGCAGCTTACGGATTCGTTCAAAAACCTCAAGAACCACTTTATGTCGGCCGTTATCGCTGTGATCGTGATATTTGTAACGACGATCATATTTGTGGTTGTGATGGCTGCAACTGTAGCTTCTCAATTCTAATTTGTTCACATCAACAAGTTGTTAGCATACAAAGCTCCGCAATGCGGGGCTTTTTTGTTTTACATTTATTACTTTTGAAGCCATGAAAACCATTTATATCCTATTGATATTCGCACTTGCTTTCGTAGCGCTGTTCGAGCAGTCCAGGGCTGAGCCTAATAAGTATATAATGATAGCTGCCATGGTAGCTTTTGTGTACGGCCTCAGCAAACTGATGTCGAAAGTGCCCGGAAAGAGTGAACGTAATGCAGAAGATAATGACGATGAGAACATTTAAACCGGGCGATGAGGTAGCTGTGCTGGACGATTCTTTTTCCGGCAGGGTAAAAAGCTATAAAGGCAGTAGTGTTATCATTGAAACTACTGAAGGCTTCGAATTGGAATTTGCCGAAAATGAATTGGTGAAGCTGCACAACTCCACCGACATCAGTTCATTTGTCTCTTCCCAGTCGCTGGGGCGCATCCTTAAAGAAAAGGAAGAGCCCAAAAAACGCAGTTTCGTAAAAGAAAAGAGATCTAAAAAAGATGGCTTTGTACTGGAGGTCGATCTGCATATCGAAAAGCTGGTGCCTAACAAAAAAGGAATGTCCAACTATGACATTCTAACTTTACAGGCTGAAACTGCCAAACGCCAGATAGAATTTGCCATTCGCAACCGGATGCCCAAAGTAGTCCTCATTCACGGGGTGGGAGAGGGGATCTTAAAAGCAGAGCTCGATTTCCTTTTGGGCCGCTATGAAGGTATCTCATTTCAGGACGCCGATTACCAAAAATACGGCCTCGGTGCTACTGAAGTCTATATCAAGCAGAATCCCGACAGGTAAGTGTCGTGATTCGTACAATATATATCCTATTGCGTTAATTTTGGTACAAGCCAAAGTAATAATCAGTTTCCCCGGATATTGGAGCAACAAGGTCAGATAGTATAAATGTCTGGCCAGTAGTGTCGGAAACTTTTTCAAAGACCATGTTATTACTGAAACGGATCTTATACTGCAATGCCCCGGTGCCGCCGGGCGCTTCTTCGGTTATAATGGTTATAGTGCCGCTTATGGCTTCCCAGCGTTCCCTAATGGTAGGGCTTACCGGCGCGATCACATCGCATATATGCCCATCGCCAATAGAGCCGTTATAAACAAGGAACAATACACCTTCATCGGTAAGGGTAGCAATGTCAATTGGCCCTGTTGTCCCAACAGATGAGGGATATCGTGAAGGGTCGAGGTTAAGGATAAGTACTTCGCCTGCTTTCCTTTTATAAACCAGGTCATTCTCATCACACGACTTTAGCCTGAGTTCGTCTTCAGTAACACCAAAATTAAAAGTAAACCCGATTGGTATCGTGATCGATCCGAACTCATTATTGGCAATGCGCGTGGTTTCGCCGTCTTTGCTAAAGGAAAGGTCGACCAGCGTTATCTTGTGGCTGTAGCCGGTAACGATATCACTTGTATTTCGTATCACGGTCGTAATTACACTGATCGTTCCCTCACCTGTCCATTCCTCGAGTACAGTAGGTGATGCCGGGGCAGGGAAGGAGCAGATAGAACCTGAAGAGGGTGTGTCGCTGTAATTTCTGTAAGTGATACTGTTGCCACCTTCGATGGTTATCATGCGGGGTTGGCCGGGTTGCGTAGCTACATTGGTAAGTGGTGTTCCGGAAAGGTCGATCAACAGCACTTCGCTGCCATTTATCTTATAATAAATATTGCTTTGTGAGCAAAGGCTTGGGGTCCCTGCAGAGAAGTCGAACGAATTGAAGCTCATTTCTCCATCGTCACATCCCATGACCAGTATCAAAGCGGCTATAAGGCCGAATATCTTTTTCATACAAAAGTAATTTTCAACAAAAATAATGTTTTTGGCGGGTTTTGAGCGTCATTGCATAAAATATGATTGAAAGCCATTTTTCTGTAATTTTGCACCATGAACAAAGCTTACCTCGACAACGCCTCTACAACTGCCATACTTCCTGAAGTGATAGCAGAAATGGTGCGTGTACTGTCTGATAACTACGGCAACCCGTCATCTACCCATGCCACGGGGCGTAATGCAAAAGTGGTGCTGGAAACGGCGCGCAAAACCATCGCTTCACTCATTAACGCCGAAGCACGCGAGATTATTTTCACTTCCTGCGGCACCGAGGCCAACAATTGGGTCATCCGCAGTGCGGTAAAGGACCTGAAGGTGCAGCGCATCATCAGCAGCAGGGCCGAGCACCATTCGGTTTTGAACACGGTAATAATGATGAACGCAGAGTTTGGCCTGGATGTACAGTACGTGAACCTTTTGCCGGATGGCACGGCCGACCTTACGCATCTGGTTAAATTGTTGTCAGAAAATGTACCGACATTAGTGAGCCTCATGCACGTGAACAATGAAACGGGCGGTGTGCTTGACATCGAAAGGGCAGCGCGCATCTGCAAACAGGGGGGGGCACTGTTCCATACCGATGCGGTACAGTCTGTAGGTAAAGTGAATTTGGACTTAAAAAACCTCGATGTTGATTTTCTGACAGCAAGCGCGCACAAATTCCACGGGCCGAAGGGTGTTGGATTTGCTTTTGTACGAAAGAATACTGCTTTACAGCCAATGATATTTGGCGGTGAGCAGGAAAAGGGCTTTCGTGCGGGTACTGAGGCAGTACACCAGGTTGCGGGAATGGCTAAAGCGCTTCAGCTATCTTACGAGTCGCTTGAAAATGACAGGGAGCATATTACCTCACTGAAAACCTATCTACTCGAACAGCTAGAATCGAATTTTCCCGGATTAAAAGTGAACGGGCGATCGCACAATACCGAATTGTTCTATAATATAGCTAATGTGCTGCTGCCTTTGGGCGAAGAGAAAACCGCTATGATACTGTTCCATCTTGATATGAAAGGCATTGCCGTATCAAGGGGAAGTGCATGCCAGTCGGGCAGTATCAGGCCTTCGCACGTACTGAAGGAGATCCTGCCGGAGGAAGAGATCGGGCGGCCTTCGCTCCGAATATCCCTAAGTCATTTCAATACCAAAGAAGATATTGATCTGCTTATCGATGCACTGAAGACGGTGTGAACTTAAGATAAATTGTTAAGGTCAATTTTTTGGTGGCATAAATTTTGTTACGTTTGCCAAAAAAACGAACACATGAAAAAAATTATCTTTACCCTGCTTGCCATGGCGGGAATTTCTTCTGTAAATGCGCAATCGAAAGGGAATGTTGAATTTGGCCTGGGGACGGGGCTTAACCTCTCTACAATAAGCAGCTCTGACTTTTACGGCAATCCCGACACAAATGTGAGCTTTAACTTCAATGGTTCTGCGGAATATTATTTTTCAGACCGATGGGGTATCAAAGCAGGACTAATGTATGACAGGAAAGGCTGGGACAATGGTTACATCACTGATCTTGAGACCGGACAGTCTTTTGAAACCGACATTAATTTGAACTATCTTACCATTCCGGTAATGGCGAACTGGCATTTTGGTGCAAAAAGGAACTGGTACCTTAACTTTGGTGGATATGTTGGATTTTTGATGAGTGCAAAGGATACTGAGTTTGAGGCCGACCTTAAAGACGGCTATAATACTACCGATGCCGGCCTTGCGCTGGGTATAGGGGTAAAAATACCGGTTAACAATTTCATGAAAATATTCATTGAATACCAAGAGCAGGCGGGCTTTATAGATATTTTTAAAGATAGCGCCGGTTTTGATCCTGTGCTGAATTCGAGAAGCGCATTCAATGTTGGTGTGAATTTCATGCTGTAGTTGACATAGGAATAGGATGAAAAAAACGGATGGTTGATGCCATCCGTTTTTTTGTTGTATGTAACTGTTTAGTTCTTAGCCAAATCCCCCTGGTTCCTGAACACCAGCTGCCCGTCGAAGCTGTCGAGCAGTATGATGCTGTCGGTAGCAACCTTTCCGGAAAGGATCTGTTTCGAAAGCTCATTCATAACTTCCTTCTGGATCACCCTTTTCACCGGCCTTGCGCCAAAGTCGGGGTCGTATCCCTTCTGCGCCAGATAGTCGATGGCTTCGGGCGTAGCATCCAGAGTAATGTTTTGCCTCGCCAGCAGTTTGGTAACCGACTTCACCTGCAGGCCAACGATCTCCCTGATGTTGTCGCTGCTCAGTGGGGTGAACATTACGATGTCGTCTATCCTGTTGATGAACTCCGGGCGAACCGTTTGCTTTAGTAAACCAAGCACTTCAACCTTAGCGGCTTCAATGGCAGCTTCTGTATTCCCTTTCAGGTTTTCAAATTTTTCCTGTATAATGCTGCTTCCCATGTTGGAAGTCATGATAATGATGGAATTTTTAAAATCGGCTACACGGCCTTTATTATCCGTTAAACGTCCTTCATCAAGTACCTGCAACAATATATTGAAGGTATCCGGGTGTGCTTTTTCGATCTCGTCCAGAAGCACAACCGAGTAAGGCTTGCGGCGTACGGCTTCGGTGAGTTGCCCGCCTTCATCATACCCTACATACCCCGGAGGCGCGCCCACCAGGCGGCTCACGCTGTGGCGTTCCTGGTATTCGCTCATATCGATCCTGGTCATGGCATTTTCATCATCGAACAGGTAGGAGGCCAGGGCCTTCGCCAACTCTGTCTTACCCACACCCGTTGTGCCCAGGAACAGGAATGATCCTATTGGCTTCCTCTGGTCCTGAAGGCCTGCCCGGCTGCGGCGCACGGCATCGCTCACGGCTTCAATGGCTTCTTCCTGTCCTACAACGCGCTTGTGCAGTTCCGCTTCAAGGTTCAGGAGCTTTTCACGCTCGCTTTGCAGCATCTTGGTTACCGGTATGCCGGTCCATTTGGCTACTACCTCGGCAATGTCCTCGTGGGTCACTTCTTCTTTTATCAGGCTTTGTCCTTTATGGCTTTCGGCCAATTGTTTTTCAAGGGTATCCAGTTTGTCCTGAGATTCTTTTATTTTACCGTAACGCAGTTCGGCTACCTTACCGTAGTTGCCTTCGCGTTCGGCTTTTTCGGCTTCAGCCTTGAAATTCTCGATCTCGGTCTTGGCAGCCTGGATGTTGTCCACCACATCCTTCTCACTTTTCCAGCGGGCATAGATCTCGTTACGCTCCTCCTTCATATTGGCAAGCTCCATGCCGAGTGATCTCAGCTTGGGCTCATCGTTCTCACGTTTGATGGCCTCGATCTCGATCTCCAACTGCATGATCTTGCGGTCCAGGACGTCCAGTTCCTCTGGTTTGGAGTTGATCTCCATGCGAAGCTTTGATGCTGCTTCGTCCATAAGGTCTATCGCCTTGTCGGGCAGGAAACGGTTGGTTATGTAGCGCTGCGAAAGCTCTACTGCCGCAATGATGGCATCGTCCTTAATGCGTACCTGGTGGTGGGTCTCGTATTTTTCCTTGATACCACGAAGTATAGAGATGGCACTTTCGGTATCCGGCTCATCTACCATTACCTTTTGGAAACGGCGCTCGAGGGCTTTATCCTTTTCAAAATATTTCTGGTATTCGTCGAGTGTGGTAGCGCCTATCGCGCGCAGTTCGCCACGGGCCAGTGCGGGTTTCAGGATGTTCGCGGCATCCATGGCTCCTTCGCCGCCGCCTGCCCCCACAAGGGTGTGGATCTCGTCGATGAACAGCACGATGTCGCCATCGGCAGAAGTCACTTCCTTCACCACCGACTTAAGCCTTTCTTCAAATTCACCTTTGTACTTTGCACCGGCTATCAATGCACCCATGTCGAGGGAGTACACTATCTTGTTCTTCAGGTTCTCGGGTACATCGCCCTGGATGATCCGGTGTGCAAGGCCCTCGGCAATGGCGGTCTTACCCACGCCGGGTTCGCCCACAAGCATCGGGTTGTTCTTGGTGCGTCGTGACAATATTTGCAGCACGCGGCGTATCTCCTCGTCACGGCCTATTACCGGATCCAACTTGCCGTCGTTGGCCAGCTGGTTGAGGTTTTTAGCGTACTTATTAAGCGAGTTGTAGGTTTCCTCCGCGCTGGCGGATGTTACCCTTTCGCCCTTGCGCAGCTCCTCTATGGCGGCTTTAAAGGCCTTCTCTGTTACGCCCTGGTCCTTGAGGATCTGGGCTACCTTGCTTTTTGAGGCGAATATGGCCAAAAGCAAATGCTCGATGGAAACAAACTCATCGTTCATCTTGCGGGCAATGTTGGAGGCTTCATTCAATGCAGTGCCCGCTTCGCGCGAAAGTCCCATGTCGCCACCCGAAACTTTTGGGAAGCCTTCAATCACCCTGTCCAGCACCTGTTGGAAAATGGGCAGGTTTACATTCAGTTTTTTAAGGAGGAAAGGCGTTACGTTCTCGTCCACTTCCAGTATAGCCTTCACGATGTGCTCGTTCTCTATCTGCTGGTGGCCAAAGCTTTGAGCGATCTGCTGCGCCCTCTGTATCGCTTCTTGTGATTTTATCGTAAAATTGGCAAAGTTCATATATCTAATTATTATTTTTGATAAGACTATTTCAATTTATATTCCGCAATTAAGAAACCGACAAATTGTCTTATTTATCACTATTCAAAGTAGATTTATATGACAAAATGTCCTAAATAACGACAATTATGGGCTTTTTTAATAATATGTTTGGCGAATCTGATACTAAAGGTACGTCATCTTCACGAATTGAATGGAGCGCTTTAACATCTCTTCAACAGCTTGATGACATTATACAGGAGTCAGCAGAAATGCCGGTAATCATTTTCAAGCACAGCACACGCTGCGGTATTAGCCGTATGGCGTTGAGCGGATTTGAAAAGGAGTATGCTATAGATGCTGAAAGCGCTAAGCCGTATTTCCTCGATCTTTTGCAGCACCGCGACATTTCGAACGAGATAGCAACAATATTCCATGTGCAGCACCAGTCGCCACAATTACTTGTGCTAAAAGACGGTGTGGTGATCTACCATGCCTCGCACGGGGACATAGACGCGGGGAAGGTTGGGGAGATGGTGTGATGCCCTGATGATTATTGTTAATCGATCAGGTCACTGAATGTATCGTTCATCATAGTCAATTTCAAATTTCCGAAGGAAGTCCAAATATTTCTTTGAAGGTATTCCTTTTGTGATGTACTTCCTGGTTTTCAATATATTCAATGACAGCTTTGGTGTGCGAATTGCTGTATGAGAATGCCCCGTAGCCCTCCTGTCATTCGAATTTACCGTTGACAAATCCTTTTTGATTGATCCATAGAGAAGAGTTTCTCTTTATATCCTGTGATAAGTCTGAAACAGGTTGATTTGGGCGCATGCCAATGAAAATATGTATATGGTCTGGCATGCCATTTATTGCCAAAGCTTATGTCCTTGTTTTTCTATTATCCCCGAAATATAAGAATACAACTCCTTTTTCCATTGCAGTGCAATAATTCCGTATAGGTATTTTACCGCGAAGACGAATTGTATATGTATTTGGGTGTAGGTGTTTGGCATTGATTGCTGTTTTGACAAACATAATAAATATACCAACCGAAATTAATTCCCTACGGGAAAATCGAATACCTGAATTGAAATTTCTACCGGAATTTAATCCCTACGGGATAGTAATGCCGATATATTTCAAATTGGGGAATCCATTTCGGTAGAATAATATAGCGCATCAATTCCAATTTTCCGTTAGAGAATTAATTTCGATTGAACATATAGCGCATCAATGCCAATTTCTCCATTTCGGTAGAATAATATAGCGCATTAATTCCAATTTTCCGTTAGGGGATTAATTTCGGTAGGCCTAAAACACGATCAAATTAATATCCCTGTACGACAGCGAAAACCAGTCCGCGATCGAGCGGTTCGTCAATAACCCATGGTAGTAATAAATACCATTTTTAAGTCCGGCATTGCAGCGTATGGCGCTCTCGATACCACCATCGTCGGCCATTTGCAATAAAAATGGGCTAATGATATTGCTGATCGACATTGATGCCGTTTTAGAGTAACGTGACGGGATATTCGGTACACAATAATGGATCACATTGTTCTTGACAAACGTGGGCTTCTCATGGGTAGTAACTTCGGAGGTTTCAAAGCAGCCGCCGGTATCAATGCATACGTCAATGATCACAGCACCTTTTTTCATGTGTTCCACCATTGTTTCAGAGACGATGATGGGTGTACGGTTCTTGCCTTTCATGGCGCCGATGGCTACATCGCATCGCATCAGTGCTTTAAGCAATGATTTTTCCTGTATTGTCGACGTGAATATACGGTGATTCAGTGTGTTTTGCAGGCGGCGCAGTTTCGTAATGGAGTTATCGAACACTTTAACACTTGCACCCAGCCCCAAAGCTGTACGGGCAGCGAATTCGGCTACTGTTCCTGCGCCAATGATCACGATCTCTGTAGGGGGTACACCTGTAATGTTGCCTAATAAAAGTCCTTTACCTATCTTTTGGTTGATCATGAGTTCGGCGGCAATAAGGACCGATGCCGTGCCTGCTATCTCGCTCAATGATTTTACGGCAGGGTAGGAGCCGTCTTCATCTTTAATGAACTCAAATGCAAGAGCAGTGATCTTTTTCCTGGCAAGCGCTTCGAAATATTCTTTCCTCTGAGTTTTTAGCTGTATCGCCGAAATGATGAGAGTCTCCGGATTCATCATTTCGATCTCTGTAACGGATGGCGGCTCTACCTTAAGTATTACAGGGCATCCAAAAACTTTTTTTGTATCCTGTGTGATCTCGGCGCCTGCGTTGCTGTAATCCCTGTCGCTAAAACTGGAGCTTAATCCGGCGCCGGCCTCTATCATTACTCTGTGTCCGTGGGCTGTGAGTGAGTTTACCGCGTCGGGCGTAAGGCATATCCTTCGCTCCTGGTAGGAGGTTTCTTTAGGCATGCCGATAAAAAGTTCACTCTTTTGACGGGCTACTTCAAGTTTCTCTTCCTGCGGGAGCAGCTGCTGCTTTGTAAAAGGTGTTAAGGACATGGTCAGGTATCGAATATTTGGCTCTAATTTACAAAAAGAATCGGAACGGCAGCAACTATTTTACAATGAGCTGCCTCCTGCCGTCGGGCAGTATTTTCATGGTTATGGCTGTATGGTCCAGTGGTATGAGGTTAGGTGTTTTTTCGGGCCACTCGATAAAGCACGGGTTGCCTGAATAAAAATATTCGTCAATACCCATGTCGTAAGCCTCAGACTCGCTGTTGAGGCGGTACAGGTCAAAGTGGTACAGCGTCCTGCCGTCCTCTGTTTCATATTCATTTACCAATGAAAAGGTGGGGCTTGAGGTCATGGCCCTTACACCCATCTGCTTTGCCAATGCTTTGATGAAGGTAGTCTTGCCTACCCCCATAGTAGCATGGAAAGTTATGATGCTCTTTATGTTTTGCGCCAGTACCTGCTTTGCTGCGGTGTCTATTTCCTCAAGGGAAAAAGTGATCTCCATATATTTTAAGCCAGTTATTTAGGGTTGAACACCAGGAACGGGATGACCATCTCCTCCAACGAAATGCCCCCGTGCTGGTACGTGTTGCGGTAATAGCTCACATAGTGGTTGTAGTTGTTCACATAGGCCAGGAAATGGTCATTCTTGGCAAATATGTAGGAACTGCTCATATTGATGGACGGTAGCTGTATGCGTTTCGGGTCGCGTACTGCATATACGTCGCGATCCTCATAGGTGAGGCTGCGGCCGGTCTTGTAGCGTAGGTTAAGGCTGGTATTCTTGTCGCCTATAACCTTGCTAGGGTTCTTCACGTTGATGGTGCCGTGGTCGGTGGTCAGGATCAGCCTGAAGCCCATCTGTTGTGCCTGCTGGATCATTTCGAGCAGTGGCGAATTGCGGAACCAGCTCAGTGTAAGTGAGCGATAGGCCTTGTCGTTACTGGCCAGTTCTTTCACAACATCCATCTCGGTCTTGGCGTGCGAGAGCATATCTACAAAGTTGTATACTATCGTTGTCAGGTCGTTGCCCTTTAATCCCTTGAAATTGTCCACGAGCTTTTGCCCGTCGCGGAAGTTGGTTATTTTGTAATATTCCTGCTTTAAATTCTGCAGGCCAAGGCGTTTCAGCTGTTCGGTAAGGAACTCGCCCTCATAAAGGTTCTTACCGCCTTCGTCAACGTCATTTTTCCAATATTGCGGGAATTTCTTCTCCATTTCCAAAGGCGTAAGGCCCGAGAATATCGCATTACGTGCATATTGTGTTGCCGTTGGCAGGATGGCATAATAGGAAGTTTCCTTTTCCAGCTTGTAATGGTTGGCTACAACGCTTTCAAATGCTTTCCACTGGTCGTAGCGCAGGTTGTCGATCACCACAAAAAGTATGGGCTGTTTCTTTTGTATCTCAGGAACCACCAATTCCCTGAACAGGTTGTGTGAAAGCACCGGCTTATCTGCTTTAGGCTCATACCAATCCTCATAATTTTTCTCGATGAACTTGCCGAATTGGCTATTCGCTTCTACCTTTTGCGATTCCAGTATTTCTACCATGGCATTATCCTCGATAGTTTCGAGTTCCATTTCCCAATATACAAGGCGTTTGTACATATCGATCCAGTCTTCCCATGAATTCACCATACCCATATCCATGGATATTTTGCGGAATTCCTTTTGGTAGTCCAGCGTGGTTTTAGACGAAACAAGACGCGAATGGTCAAGGTTCTTTTTCAGCGAAAGCAATATCTGGTTAGGGTTTACCGGCTTGATCAGGTAATCGGCGATCTTGGAGCCAATGGCATCTTCCATGATGTATTCCTCTTCGCTCTTGGTGATCATGATAACGGGTACTGATGATTTCCGTTCCTTCATCATTCCCAGCACTTCCAGCCCGCTAAGGCCCGGCATATTCTCGTCAAGGAAAACTATGTCAAAGTTCTCTCCGTCAAACAGGTCAAGCGCATCCTGGCCGTTATTGGCTGTGGTCACCTTGTAGTTTTTCTTTTCCAGGAAAAGAATGTGGGGCTTCAGCATGTCGATCTCGTCATCCACCCAAAGTATCTTTATCTCATTCATTTTATGAGGTATTTTCGTTCGTAAATTGCTACCTGCAAGTTATGGCTATTAAACGATTTTCTTCCTAAATATTTTATAAATGTAGATGTTTATTTTTTGTTCATGCCCGACCTGCAAGGTTTTCAGGACCTTGTAGGTCTTGATAGCTTTTTTGAATACAAGTGTAGGTTTCGAAAACCTTGCAGCAGCAGGGTCCTCATAACGGCAAACTTCGTTACCTTTGCAGCCATATTTGAACATTCTTATGAAATTAGACATACTTGTTTTTGGCGCGCATCCGGACGATGTGGAACTAAGTTGCGGTGCTACCATAGCCAAGGAAATTTCCCTTGGTAAAAAAGTTGGCATTATCGATCTTACCCGTGGCGAGCTTGGCACCCGCGGGACTGCGGAAATACGTGACCGCGAGGCCGCCGATGCAGCAGGGATATTAGGTGTTTCGATAAGAGAGAACCTGCGTTTCCGCGATGGCTTTTTTACCAATGATGAAGCGCACCAAATGGAAGTCATCAAGATGGTACGCAAGTACCAACCTGAGATAGTGATATGCAATGCCGTGGATGACCGGCATATTGATCATGGTAAGGGCAGTAAGCTCGTGTCCGATGCGTGTTTTTTATCAGGCCTGCGCAGGATAGAGACACAACTGCACAGTACGGCACAGCAAGCATGGAGGCCGAAACAGGTGTATCATTATATACAATGGAAGAACCTGGAACCTGACTTTGTAGTCGATGTTACCGGCTTTATGGATGTAAAAGTGGCCTCGCTAATGGCTTACAAGTCGCAATTTTATGACCCGAACAGTGATGAACCGGTAACACCTATTGCTACAAAAAACTTTAAAGAGAGCATCATGTACCGTTCGGCGGACCTCGGAAGGCTCATAAATTCGGAATATGCCGAAGGTTTTACGGTAGAAAGGTATGTGGCAGTGAACAGCTTAGGAGATTTGATATAAAAAAGATATTTTTTTATTTGCGAAAATGGGGAAATAGCCTATATTTGCACTCGCAAAACAAATGGTGATTGTAGCTCAGTTGGTTAGAGCGTTGGATTGTGGTTCCAAAGGTCGCGGGTTCGAGCCCCGTCTTTCACCCTTATTTTAAGGCTGTCTTTATAGGCAGCCTTTTTTTATGGATAAACCCCAAAGGTCAAAACCTTTGGGGTTTGGGTAGTAGTTAGTTAACCAATGCAAAACCTTGTTCTACAGGAGCCTCTTTTTCAACATCTATCAGGATAAACGACTTGTCGCCGGTGTTGCCGGAGTGGATGGTAATGAGGCTGTTCAGGGAAATGGTGCCGGTAATATATCCGAGATCGTTATTGCTGTACGATTCCTCTACATTTTCAAAATAATGCTTCAGTGCTTCGGAGTCGGCTTTCTTATGGCGCAAAAGCACTTTTATCAAGGTTTCATTGCTTAGGATCGTGTCCTCTTCGCGATATATCTTTTTGTATTCGTAACGGTAGTCGTAGCTCAGTGCTGATATGTCTGAAAGTACAGCCGAAGCTGTTGGCAGGGAACCCGCGCCACGCCCAACAAAGAAGTGGGTGTCGGCAAAACTTGTCTTGGTGATCACGCCGTTAAACACATCATCTACATTAAAAAGCCTGTCTTCCGGGGTTACGAATTTGGGAATGACATAGGCAGAAATGCTTCCGTTAGTTTGTTTATAAGCCTGTGCTACCAGCTTAATTTTCAGGTTTTTCTCCTTTGCATATTTAAGTTCCAGTTCACCTATGTTGTCAATGCCTATATTGAAAATATCTTTAGGTTTTGCTACATGGCCAAAGGCGTGGGCAAGCAGTATCGTAAGCTTGTATTTGGCATCAAAACCTCCTGTGTCGAGTATCGGGTTGCTCTCCGCAAAGCCTTTTTCCTGTGCCTGGAGCAATGCCTCATCGTATGACAGGTCCTCTTCAAAAGTCTTGGTCAGGATATAGTTTGTCGACCCGTTCACGATTCCTTCGATCGACTCCAGCAGGTCATTATCGTAGTATTCTTCAAGGTTACGTATAATAGGCATACTTGCGCAACAGGCTGCTTCATAAAGCAATGGAACGTTGTATTCCTTCTGTAATTCAAGCAGTTCGGCAAAGTGCTCAGCGATCATTTTCTTGTTTGCCGATACCACAGCCTTACCTTTCTTCAACGCTGCCGAAACGATCTCAAAAGCCGCATCGGCATCATCAATAAGCTCTACCACAACATTGATGCTTTCATCGTTCAGAATGTCGTTTTTATCGAAGGTAAAGTTGTTCTTTCCTATGGCTCTTTCTTTCTCCCTGTCCTTTACACAAATATTCTTGATATTCGCTTTCAGGGCTGGTGTTTTTTGCAGTACCTCATAGAGTCCAAGTCCCACGCAACCAAATCCGAACAATCCTATATTTAAAGTTTTTCTTGACATTGTATTTTGGATTAGGCGGTTACATGATCAGTTATTGTATTTTCGGCGAAAGCCAGGGCAAAAGCCTGCTTAAGGTCGGCAATAAGGTCATCGGCATCTTCAAGGCCGACGGACAGTCGTATAAGGCTGTCGGTCACGCCCGACTGGTAACGCTTATCTGCGGGAATCGATCTATGGGTCATTTCGCATGGCAGGCAACACAGGCTCTTTACACCGCCAAGGCTTTCGGCCAGTTTGAACAATTTGGTTGACGAAACGATCTGTGAAGCAAGGTCCTTATCATCTACCACAAGGTCGAATGCTATTACGCCGCCAAAGTACTTCTGTTGCCTTTTGGCAACCTCATGGTTGTGGTGCGATGGCAGTCCTGGGTAGTATACATTTTTGATAAGTTTTTCTTCAAGAAGGTATTCGGCGATCTTCTGCGCGTTCTCCGAATGCTGTTTTATGCGAAGGGTAAGCGTCTCGATGCCGCGTATAACCAGCCAGCTGTCAAAAGGGCCTAATATTGCCCCTGATGCATTTTGTATGAACTTGATCTTGTCACCGAGTTTCTGTGTTGCTGTTACCACTAACCCTGCTATAAGGTCGCTGTGTCCGGCAATGTATTTGGTCGCGCTGTGGATCACTATGTCGGCGCCAAGGTTGATCGGTTTCTGTGCGGCAGGCGAGGCAAAGGTGTTGTCTACGCACAGCAGAACATTATTGGCTTTTGCGATCTCGGCTATGGCAGCAATGTCGGATATTTTGAGTGTTGGGTTGGTGGGCGACTCGATCCAGATAAGTTTGGTGTTTGCTGTAACAGCATCGGCTACATTGTCGGCATTTGTCGTATCCACATATTTTATGCTGATGCCTAATTTTTGATATACATGGGTAAAGAGACGGAAGGCACCGCCATAAATGTCGTCGACAGCAATAACTTCATCACCTGCTTCCAAAAGTTTTATTACAGCATCTATGGCTGCAAGTCCGCTGGCAAACGCATAGCCGTTAGTGCCGTTCTCCAGTTTGGCAATGGTGTCTTCAAGCACTTTGCGTGTCGGGTTATTGCTACGGGCATAGTCAAACCCTTTGTGTACGCCCGGCGCGTCCTGCACGAATGTGGATGTTTGGTAAATAGGGGTGGAAATGCTGCCTGTTAACGGGTCTACCGGAATGCTGTGTAAAATTTGGGTCTGCTCTTTCATTTTTGTTGATTTAGATCATTAAACTTTTTTTTTAGTCCATAAAAAAAAATCCTAAACCAGTGGTATCGAAAGGGCATTAAAACAAAAAATGCCCTCCCGACAAGTCAGAAGAGCATATAATATCTTGATATATTATCTACTATTTTCTAAGCTTATCTTTCCCCGCAATGCAGGGGGTTGAATGTGGCACCTTATCGCAATGAAGCGACAGGTTGCCAAGACGTCATAGGGTCAATTCCCTCGGTCTTTCTGGATAAGAATACTTTTTTAAAGAACTTGCAGCAAAGGTAATGGACAAACTTTTTAATTTCCAAATTTATTTTTTAAAAATTGAGATTTAATTTATAAATGTCTGAAAATTATATGATTGTATATTGTGAAAATGTATGGTAAGGGTTTTTAAAAAACAGATCATAGCTTTTTACGCTTAACGACAGTACACAAGGATACTCATGACCAGAGGTTAGTGGGTATTAATCTTTGAATAGGAAACCCAATCCAACCGATCTCAGCATCTTTTTCTCAAAAGCCCAAAAGAATTTAAATTGCCCGGAAATGAATCCGAAAAACACCAGCAGCAACTGGTAAACAGGGAAGATCAGGATCAGGTATAATGGCCAGTACAGCCATGGTGAGAGCAGGTCTTTAGTAAAACCGAAATATGAGAGTATGGGTCTGGAAACGAGGGCAGACGAGGAGCCCGTAACTGCAAAAACGATAAAGATGACCACCAGTTGGTAGTTACTTGTTATTCCCCAGCGTTTCTTTAGTTTTTCCATAGTGGCTTTGCTGCCGCAAATATATCGGTTTTATGGGAACGGAACAACCCCTCCGAGTTTTTGGTTGTTAGTTATCTGGAAATAGACCAAATAATTATAAAGCAAATAATTTACTTCATAGCCATAATCCACGCCTGACTCATAATCGATGCGCATTTGATACATATTGCCATAACGCTGTGCCTGCAGTACGCGACTGTTCCATTCCATTACCCACAGTCGGTTCTTGGTTTCCAGGTATTGCTGGCCGTAGTAGCCCCGCTGCCTGGCCCTCGATACAAGCCAGCTGTTAAATCCGGGGTCGATAATGATCACCTCATATTCCAGTGAGTCATTGGCAATGCGCACGGTGTCGCTTGCAGCGCCTGCAACGGTTGTTTCTGATGCATTTGCGTTAGCATTGGCAGGGTAAAGGGCATCATTTTTTGCACCGCACCCTATTGCTATGCCTAATATAGCGAGAATAATTATCACGTAAGTTTTCATGGGATGAAGTATTGATGATATAAATTTAAAAAATAAAGGCACCAAATGATCACATCAGGTGCCTTTATTATCCATTACAGGAAAACCAGTTATGCCCTTCCTGTAGCAGGAGCAGCAGTAGTGGTTTTTGAAGCTGCATCAGTTGCATGGCTTGATACCTTCTCGGCGATCTCACCACCTTTGTGTACTACCTCGTCAAATTTCTTTTTGGCAGTTTCTTTCACAGTATTGTATTTGTCGGCAAGGTCGCTTCCAAGCTCTTCAGCTTTGCTGATCACTCCGTCAAGATACCCTTTTCTTTTAAGGATTATTCCTACTACTGCAAGGGCTGCAACTCCAGCTGCGATCCCTATGATCAATTTTTTGTTACTCATAGCTGTTAAATTAGAATTAGTGAATTATTTAAATTATTGAATATTATTTTTTGTTGTTCCTCTTTTCCTGGTCGGCATTAAGGTTGCGCCTTTCGTTCTCATTCATGTTCTCGGCGTAGTTGCGGGTCGCGTTGGCTTTCTCTTCATAGCCCTTACCCATATTGTGCTGTGGGGCAGGTGTATTTGGCTCTTCACCATATTCCCCGGGAATGTATTCCCTGTTATCTGATTGTATCATAATATTGTATTTAGGTTAATAATGCAATTCTCCTTTGTCCGGGTGCAGCAGCCTTTCGCCTGCCGTGGGATGATTGTCGGGGACCAATGTAAAATCCTGCTTATACGAAGTGTATGCGGCTGTTTCATAATTGTTCCTGTTGGGTTTTGTTCCCGTCGCATCATTTTTGTCAATGCATCCTTTTTCTCTGGCGCAGGCCGTATCTTTATGTGTCGTCTCCATGGCTTTTTTCATTTATTGTTAATGGTATGCCTTTCAATCCTTGTACTAAATTAGTCATTGTAAAACCCTGTTGCTGCCAACGTTATCTTAAAATGGGGCATTATAAGAAGGATTTAACGCTGCTTTATATTTTAGTTATGAAAACAGGGAAATGATGTTAAAGGAATTGGGAATTGTCCCTTTTTTCCACATCAAATAGTACGTTATGACTTGATATCTCCTGATTCGGTGCGCATCGGTCTGTATTGTGAAACATATACTTACCGTAATACACACAATGTTTATCCGCATATGGAAAACCTTGTGTTATAACAAAAAAAATCCCCCGCTTGCGCGGAGGATCGATCTGGTCAATGTTATATTAGGTAAGGCAGCAAATGATAGCCTTATATATGTACTTTATAGATCATTTAAAAGCTCAAATAACATTTATTATACGAAAAGCGGGTGGTCTTCCTCATCGTAAATATCATATTCTACACCTTCCTCAAGTTCTGCTTCGGTTACATATCCGAAAAACTTAACTATGCCAAATCCGGCCAACGCTGCGAATAAAAATTTAAGTAATTTCATGGTGTGCTATTTTAAGGGTTGCATTTTTGACGAATATTTAATTTCCGCCCTTTCTATGACACAAAAATACAAAACAGGTGTAGATCTAATAGCGGTTATTAGCAAAACTTTAATACTTAAACAGTTGTTTTGCAGTGAAAAGGGAATTTCGTGTAATGAAATTTAAAACCATCTGCCTGCCATCATTCCAAGCCATACGAACAGCAGCCCCGCGAGTACGCTGGCAGCAATGTAGGCAAAGGCGATAAGGGTCTGCCCATTGGTCACGAGTGTGGTATTTTCATACGCAAAAGCGGAATACGTAGTATAACCGCCGCAAAATCCGGTAACGAATAGCAGCCTTAAGTTATCACTTATGCCCGACTGTTTTTCGATGAATGCCATAAGCATGCCAATGAGGAGACAGCCTGACATATTGATGAGGAACGTAGCCAGCGGGAAGGCATTGTTCCAGTACTTATTTACAAGCATTGCGGACAGGTATCGCAAAATGCTTCCTATAGCCCCGCCCAATCCTACAAGCAGTATCGATTTTATCATAAATATCTTACCATGGTTATTTTATCAGCGGGTCCTTCCTCCATAAAGAAATTCTTGATTTGCCCGCACTCTTCAAACCCACACTTTTCATAGAGTTTCCGCCCACCTATATTTTTAGAATACACGTCCAGCCAGATGATAGTCAGGGGAGAACTTTTAGCCGCCCAGTCCAGCAAAGCGTCCATTAAAAAGCTTCCGACCTTGCGGTTCTGCCATTCGTATGTGATACCCATGCCGATCATCCCGGTGTGGAACAATTTTTTTCGCTGGTTGCCCGATAAGTCGATGTTGCCAATGATTTGGTTGCCATGTTCAGCCACCAACAGCAGGCTGTTCTCTTCATCCGCAAAGCGCTTTATCAGATCTTTCTCCATTGCTAGATCGTTCTTATATTCGAACTCATATAACGGAATGGATCGGGTATCTTTAATATAGCTTTTTTTCAGTTCAATGAGGTTCATCGCATCTTCCTCCACTGCCTCACGGACGGTGATCTCCTTACCGTCAGCGGTAAAACGGATCACGGGTCTTATCTTCATTATGGCAATTTAAATTCAGGGTTGTATATCAATCCTATGATGTTGCCCCACTCGTCTTTTACAGAGGCTACCTCTATCTCACCGCCCACGTTTTGCGGGGCTTCGTGCACTGTAGCGCCCAGGCGGAGGAAGCGTTTATATTCGGTCTCAATGTCGTCCACACCCCAGTAGGTAACGGTGTTATCGCCTACAATGGCTTCGTCGGGTTGCAGGCCAAGCTCGTAGCCGGCAATGTTGAAGCCTACATAGTATGGCTCATCAAAATAGGGTTGTGTTTGAAAGGCTTCGGCGTACCATGCCTTCGCTTTTTCAATATCGCCCACTTTATAGCCCACTGTTCTTAATCCAAGGATTGCTGATCTCATTTTTTATTGATCTTTGATTACCTCAAAGTTAAATTATTTCGCTTAACCCCTGTAAATCGTATTTTAAATTGTTGTAAAAAGATTAAATTTTTATATTTACCATCGTTTATATATCGAAATGTTATAATTAGATGGAGAGGATACCGGATTTATATAAATACAAACATATATCTTTTGACTTGTGGCTCACACTGATTAAGTCGGATCCCGAATTCAAGAAAAAGAGGGATCTTTTATTCAAAGAGTATTTCAATATTGATAAGCCTATTGAGGAGGTCGCGGCCGCGATCCGCAAATTCGACATCCTCACCAACACCATCAATGAAAAGGCAGGCAAGAATTTTGATACCTTCGAGATCTACTACCTTATTTTAGATCATTTGGGTATCGACATCGAATTGTTTGACAGTACCCGGCTTGCCAAATTTTATTCCCTTACCGAAGACCTGCTAATGCGATACAAGCCCGTGGTACTGCACGGGTACATTCCGGCATTTTTAGAAAAGCTGCATTCAGAAGGCATCACTATGAATATCCTAAGCAATACGGCGTTTATTAAGGGGAGCGCTTTGCGCAAGGTCCTTTCCCATCACGGACTGGACAAATATTTTACTTTCCAGTTATATTCTGATGAAACAGGTTTTTCCAAGCCTTCACCGCATATGTACCAATTGGCATATAACGAGATCGGCACTATCTGTAATATGGCAAAACATGAAGTCCTCCATGTAGGCGACAACAAAGTGTCTGACTACAATGGGGCGCTTGCCTTTGGCTTCCATGCCTATTTAGTAACCAATACACCAGTTAATGAACCACACCTACAGCCTGCATAAAATTACCGATAAGAACGATTGCCCATTCAGCGAGGCCGAATACAGCAGGTTCAAGTTCGGGGAGAATGCTTATGCCGAAAAATTTGCCGATGAGTTGTTCGAAGGATTCATCGCACAGCATAAGGACATGATCCTGTCGCATACCGACATCGTGATCTTGCCCAGCCCGTACCACGCGATACCTACGGCTTCCAACTTCCTGTGCCATTATTTCAAATTGCGCATGAACCATTTCCTGTACGAGAATGGAAGAAGGGCGCTTTCGGAATCAAAAATATACCGCAACCAGACCTATACTACCGATTATGGCAATCTTGATTATGCCGAGAGGGTAAGGCTGATAGGGAATGATACCTACTATATCGACAGGAATTATATTGGCAACAAGCTGTGCCTGCTGCTGGACGATATTAAGATAACCGGCAGCCATGAGCACATCGTGAAAAAGATATTGAACCAATATGAGGTTGAGGGGACATTCGTATTCCTTTATTTTGCCGAACTCATCAATAAGGACATCCACCCCAACATAGAGAATTATTATAATTATTTCTTTGTAAAAGATGTACAGAGCCTTATGGAGGTAATGCGCTCGGACACTTTCGAGTTCAATACGCGTATTGTAAAATACATTTTGAAGTTGGAGAATAATGATTTTTCGCTACTTTTATCGTTCATGAAGAAAAAAATGCGGCAGAAGCTGTTTGCCCTCGCGGTTAGTAACAACTACCACACAATAGATGAGTATAAGATCAATCTTGATCATATCAACAATAGTTTAACCAACAAAAAAACGAATAATTATGGCTATCAATTTACAGAAAGGCCAGCGTGAAACGCTGAACGCACCTAAGTTTACAATAGGCCTCGGCTGGGACACCAACACATCATCAACAGGGGCGGCATTCGACCTTGATGCGTCTGTATTCATCATGGGCGAGAACCGCAAGCTTGTTGCTGATGAGTTTTTTGTATTCTATAATAACCTGAAGTCTCCGGACGAAGCGGTAGAGCATACGGGAGATAACCTTACGGGTGACGGCGATGGCGATGATGAATCTATCAACGTGGACCTTTCTAAAATTGATCCAAGGGTTTCCGAAATATGCATTGTAGTAACGATCCACGATGCTGAGGCGCGCAAGCAGAACTTCGGCCAGGTAAGGAATTCATTCGTACGCATTGTAGATGCCAACGGTACGGAGCTGGTAAAGTATGAGCTGGAAGAAGATTTCTCAATCGAAACCGCAGTCGAATTTGGCCGCATTTATAAAAGGAACAACGAGTGGAAATTTGAAGCGGTAGGAGTAGGACAGCGTGGCGGACTTCAGGAATACCTAAATAAATACAACTAATAAAATGGCTATAAACTTAGAAAAAGGACAGCGCATAAACCTCGAAAAGAGTAACGGCTCTAAATTGCAGAACATTTGCGTAGGCATTAACTGGGGCGCGATCGAGAAAAAAGGATTATTCGGTACCAAGAAAGAACCGGTAGACCTTGACGCGAGCTGCGCCATATATGACGAAAATAAAAGGAACATTGATACGGTAAGCTTCAGGCAGCTGAAGAGCAACGACCAGGCCATCCGCCACAGCGGTGACGACCTTACGGGCGACCTTAACGGCGATGACGGGCTGGACAACGAGGTGATCACGGTAGACCTTTCTAAAGTGTCGCCAAACGCGCATTACCTGGGCTTTTTCATCAACAGCTTCCGCGGCCAGGACTTTAAGGATATCCCCTTCGCGTCCATCAGGATATACGAAGGTACTCCAACCCGTGTACAGGAAGTATTTGCCAAGTATGACGTTGCCAACGATAAGGCTTTTGAAGGCAGCGTATCGATGGTCTTAGGTGTATTCTACAAAAGGAATGGCGACTGGAAATTCAACGCGGTGGGTGTGCCTACACGCGACAGGAAACTTGAGGAAACCGTGGTAACGATACAGCAAAACCACCTGTAAAACCAAAACAATGGAAAATAACGAAGTTACGGTAACAGCCCTTTCGGGGCCAATGGATAAGGAAGGGAATGTAAACCTTGCTGCCATTACCGAACAGCAAATGGCCGATTACAGGCCTATTGCCAACCAGTTGAATGAAAAGGATGCCAATTCGATTCTGAACTATGGCGCGGAGATACAGAATACCATATCAAAACAGAGCGATACCTTCCTGAGTAATGTTAGGGCACAGCAGGCTGGTGATGTAGGCACGCTTATCAACGAGCTTTTGGCCGAGCTGAACTACATTGATGTAGATGAGCTGAACCAGAATGCGTTCCAGCGCTTCATTTCGAAGATACCTTTGCTGAGCAAGATGGTGACCGATGTGAAGAAGCTGTTCCAGAAATACGATAAGATCACTGCCAACGTAGACAGGATAAGCAACAAGGTAAAGGCCGGAATGATCAATTCCGTTAAGGACAATACCTCGCTGCAAACCATGTTCGACGGGAATGTTCAGCTTATTAAGGATATCGAAAAATTCATCATCGCCGGGCAGATCCGATACAAGGAACTGAACGAAGAACTGGCACAAATGGAAGCCAACGCTTCACAGTATCAGGATTATGAAATATCTGACAAGCGTACCTTTATTAACAGGCTTGATAAAAGGCTGGCCGACATGAAAGTGGTGCGCTTTATCCTGATACAGTCGCTGGCACAGATACGCGTGGTACAGAACAACAATACGTCGCTGGCTGAAAAAGCGCAGTCGATACTGACCACGACCATGCCGGTTTGGAAAAACCAGCTTACGCTTGCAGTAGCATTGCAAAGGCAAAGGCAGAACATTGAGGTGCAGCGCAAGGTATCTGAAACGACTAATACCATACTCAGGAAAAATGCCGAGATGCTTCAGCAGAACAGCATCGAGGTGGCAAGGGAGAATGAGAATACCATAGTGTCGCTTGATACACTTAGGGAAACGACAAAATCGCTTATAGATACGCTTGCCGAAGTGAAGCAGATACACGAGCAGGGCAACCAGACACGAAGGGAGCTTGATGCCGGGCTGCAAAACCTGGAGGCCGAATTGAAAAAAGGTGTTGTAAGCTAAATGAGGTGAAGATCAAATGTAGATGACGCAGGAGCAGGACGAAATATATGCACAAATAATTAAGGACAGCAGCAAGAGACTAAGGGTTTTAAAGACGCTATCGAACTTTTTCAGCCACAAGGACCTCTTTGCCGTTTTTATCCGTACGCAGGTGATACACAATTTATTCGCCGGTAACAGGAACCTCGACCCGCACAAGCTGGAGTTGTTCCACGTGCAGTATACAAGCAGTTTGACCGACCTGTTCCAAAAGCTGAAAAAGTCCAAAGAACAGCAGTATTTGCTTATCTCTGATGAAATTTACATTAACGAAGACATCGTACGCAAGCTGCAAAGCGAGACTATAGCTGTTGACTTCACCACAGAGGTGAGGGAGCATTCGGCTAATATGGCTGCCAAATTGCAGCAGTTATACACCATGCTGGCTACAGGTGAGCAGGTAGTGTTCGGGTGGGGTGATGTCATGTTGTTTGCAGCCAAAAGGGCGGGGGAGTTTTACCGGGAGATCGACGCATCGCAATTCCTGGCCCTGACCGAAATGGACACACGCAGTACATACCGCAACGAGTTTGCCAGCATTGAGAAAAAACTGTTGGGACGGCTGAACATTAACCGCTTCAGGGTAAAGTTTGCCTGTGGGCTGGTGCACGGGAATGAGATCATTGAGGTATATGACTTTATCGATTCGAACGACAGGTTCGTTTTCATAGCCAGTGCCAAGGCATTTTATTTTCTGGACAACGAGACGGCACAGGGGTTTGACCTGTCGCGAAACCTGTCGTCCAAGACGAGGATCATCATCGACCTGAAGGCTAAAACCGATGCGCTTAAGGAAAAACAGGCAACTGTGAAAACCTTTCTTCCCGCCGATGTAGAGGAAGTGCTGGAAGGCTACCTGGATAAAATATCCGGGGTAGATTTTCTTGATGAGTTACAGAACGTAGACGAGCAGACCAATATTTTAAGGGCAATGCTGAATATTAATATTAATTCGAAATAACCAACATAACCAATGGCAATTAATTTAGAAAAAGGACAAAGGCAAAATATAGCGGCCCCGAAGTTTACCGTGGGCCTTGGATGGGACTCAAATACCGGCAGCGGCGAAGCCTATGACATCGACGGATCGGTATTCATTTTGGGAGCGAACGGCAAACTGGTAAGCGATAGCCACTTCGTATTCTATAACAACCTTTCGTCTCCGGATGGCGCTGTAGTACATACAGGTGACAACCTTACGGGCGAAGGCGCGGGCGATGACGAAACCGTAAATATAGACCTTTCTAAAATTTCGGCCGATGTTGCCGAGATATGTTTTGTGGTAACCATCCACAAAGCGGCAGACAGGAGGCAGAACTTCGGGCAGATACGCAATTCGTTCATCAGGATCGTGGATACTAACGGTACTGAGCTTGTGAAATATGAGCTGGATGAAGATTTCTCTATAGAGACAGCGGTGGAGTTTGGCCGCATCTACAAAAGGAACGACGAATGGAAATTCGAAGCTGTAGGCAATGGTATGAAAGGCGGCCTGCAGGACTTTTTGGGTAAATACAATTAAATATTCAATTTTAGAAATAACATTTCTTTAAAATGGATTCGTCATTGATAGAAAAATATGAGATTGTTTTTCGCGAAAAGTTGCTCATTTTTCAAGGAGGCCATCCTTCCCGTAAGGTAAAAATCGCAGAAACAAATAATATTTATCTTTCACGTTTTTTAATTGATTGGCGAGATGTTGAAATGATTAACGAAGCATTATTGCCAGGCATAGAAGCTGTATTAAGGGGTGAGATTCATGAATTTGAGACTGGATCCGACAGGTTTTTGGTTTTAGTCGACCCTCTTTTTACCGTTTTTTATATAGAAAATACAGATGATTATCCTAAAGTAGCAACAATCGACTTCAGGAATATTGTAGCTGGCTGGAGAGATTATTTAGTCAGTTAATTTGAAATATTATAAAGCTATTATCAACCAATAAAACATAGTACAAATGGCAATTAATCTAACCAAAGGCCAAAAAATTGACCTTAGAAAATCTTCGGGCGAAAGCCTTACCAACTTTTGCGTAGGTGTGAACTGGGGCGCTATCGAGACCAAAGGCGGTTTCCTTGGCCTTGGAAAAAAAGTAACCAATATCGACCTTGACCTTAGCTGCATCATGATCGATGAGCAGAACAATATATGCGACCACCTGTACTCTCCGCTTTACAGGGTTGAGGTATTACAGCAATTTGGCCTTCCTAAAGGCAAGCTCGTATCTGTTGACAATGCGCTTAAGCACACGGGTGATGACCTTCAGGGTGATACCGGTGGCGATGACGGCCTTGATAATGAGATCATCACAGTAGACCTTACACGTATCAATGCGAACGTTAACCAGATATTCTTCTTTCTGAATAATGCAGGGCGCGAGGACTTCTCTCAGATACCTTATTCAAAGATCAGGATGTATGAAGGCACACCTACAAGGGTAAACTCGGTATTTGCGCAATACAACGTTTCTGCCGAAGGACAATATGCAGGCAAGCAGTCGATAATCATGGGCAAACTGTACAAGAGGAACAATGAATGGAAATTCAGTGCGATAGGCGATCCTACAGAGGATGTATTCCTTGGGCAGACCATCAAAAGGATCGTACAGTCGTACCTGTAAGCCATGAAAATAAAAAATATTGAAGGCCTGCGCGTTTCCGAGATAAAGGAAATGGTAGGGCAGGGTGGGAAGTTCGTTTACTTTCCCTACACTATATCTGTTGTATTGGCGACATTTAAAAGGCCGTCGTCCATTTATTTTATAAGGCCGGGCGAAGGTACTTTCAAATATTCTTACAAGCATGTGGCCGTTAATGCTGTAGTGGGCTGGTGGGGTATCCCATGGGGTCCTATCTACACCATAGGGGCGATGTACAACCAGTTTAGCGGCGGCAAGGATGTGACCGGTGCCGTAATGAGCGATCTGATACAGAACGATCCGGAAGCCGATACGTCTACGTATAACATTAACGGGAACGTTTCATACAACACGCAGCCGAAAAACGACGACCAGCCTACCTATAATGTCCCAAGGAACTAATACTCCGACCATGAGAAGATTACCTGTCTATTTCTTACTCGATACATCAGGGTCCATGTATGGCGAGCCCATACATGCCCTGAATAATGCCCTTAGCGGGATGGTGAACACGCTGCGAAGCGACGCCCAGGCACTGGATTCGCTATGGCTGAGCATTATCACCTTTGACCGTGAGGTAAAGGAAGTTGTGCCGCTTACAGAGCTGGTACAGTTCCGCCTGCCGGAGATCACCTGCCCGCAGAGTGGGCCGACCAATACAGGTGCGGCGCTTGATTTCGTACTTAATAAAGTGGAGCAGGACATCATCAAAAGTTCAGACACCCAAAAGGGCGACTGGAAGCCGCTGTTGTTCCTGTTCACCGACGGCAAACCGTCTGACATACAACTGTACCGCGAAAAAACGGTGCAGGTGCGTGCGTACAACTTTGGAGCGGTAGTAGGCTGTGCCGCCGGGCATTTGGCCAATGATGCCATGCTGAAGGAACTGACCGATAATGTGGTACACCTTGATTCGGCAGATAGCCAGACATTGAAGACATTCTTTAAATGGGTATCTGAAACCATTGAACAGGGTAACAAGAGCCAGGGTACAGGCGAGGAAACACGCCTGCCGCCACCACCTGATGAGATCACCGTTGTTATTTAATTGTAATCATAATTGCCCTGCTCCCCTCTCTTTTGAAGAGGGGCTGGGGGTGAGGTCAAACAAAAAACTATGAGAAGGCTTCCGATATATTTTTTGATCGACATTTCAGAGTCCATGGTAGGCGAACCCATCCAACAAGTAGAGGAAGGGCTTGCCACCATCATACAGGCATTAAAATCAGATCCGCATGCGCTGGAAACCGTTTGGGTGTCCATCATCGTGTTTGCCGGCCAGGCGAAGACACTTGTCCCGCTACAGGAGATAGTGAGCTTTTACCCGCCTAAATTTCCCATTGGCAGTGGCACCTCCCTTAGTAAAGGATTAGGCCACCTGATGTACGAGCTTCGCAGCAATATTGTAAAAACGACCTATGAGCAGAAGGGCGACTGGAAACCGATCGTGTTCCTGTTTACCGATGGCGTGCCTACCGATGATACCTCGGCTGCTATTGCCGAATGGAAACAGAACTGGGCACGCACGGCTAATATGGTTTCCATTTCCTTTGGGGATGAGACCGACATGAGGCTGCTGGGCGAACTGAGCAACGACGTGATGCATTTTAAGAACACCAGTGCACAGTCGTATAAAGCATTCTTTAAATGGGTTACCGATTCTATCAAGACAAGCAGCATCAGTGTGGAGAATAATTCTACTGGCTTTGAACTTGCCAAGACGGATGATGAAACGATATCGAAGATCGACCTGAGTAAGCCCGGCGACTACGACCGTGGTGGCTACGTGGACGATAATTTTGTAGTATTTGCGGCCCAATGCCAGAATACCAAACGCCCTTACCTTATGAAATATGGCAAAGTCTCACAGCCCTCTAATTTTGGCGGGATGAATTTTGAGACCCGTGCCTTCAGGCTTATGGGGGCGTATCCTGTGGACAATTCCTACTATGAGCTGGCCGATAAGTCGTACGAGAACAATGTTAGCAGCGACGAACTGATAGGCGCGCCTACCTGCCCTTGCTGTGGCAATCAATATGGATTGGCCGTATGCAGCTGCCGCAAGATACATTGCATAGGTGAGGAGGAAGTGAGCACGTGCCCATGGTGCGGATCCCAGGGTAAATATACCTCTGGTGGAGGTGGCAATGGCGGCTTCAACATTGGCAGGGCACAGGGGTAATGAACGACATCCAGAAATACATTTTTACGCTCCTGGGCAACCAGGGCATACACAGTCCGCAGCAATTTGAAAAGGAATTCCTTGAGTTTGCCGCGCGGGAGGACAACATTAAGAACGTAAGCCTCATAAGGCAGCTACAGGTACAAATGACACAAGCTTGGCAGATCAGGGCAAGGCGGCTGGAGATAGCCGGCCAATATATTACTTTCCCCAACGGGATGGCAGGCAAGCCATATACTGCCGTGTTTGATCTTGATGCTTTAAACCTTAATGACCTTACCGAATATTCACTTTCGGGCTTTCAAGGATCAGGGCTTGACTATGACGCGGCATCCGGGACCATATCAGGGACACCGGAACAGGCAGGCGATATAACACTTGAATTTGCCTATAATTTTGAAGGAGAGGAAGAAGGCGCTGAGCCCAATGTAAAGAAGCTTTCGATCATCATCAATGCCGACCCGAGATCACTTTGGAAGGATATTCCCAGCGATGCCAACGGGCTATATGCCAAACCTGATAATGTAGCTGAAATAGTTCAGTTGGGTGGCAAGACGCTTGTTGTGGCCTCTTGGCGCGGCAGGTCGCACGCCAATACAGGGGGCTATCGCGATGACGATTACGATTACGCGGAACTGGAGAATGGCTGGAGTGTCATCGCAGTTTCAGATGGCGCAGGTTCAGCACCGGCAGGGCGAAAAGGCTCGGAGATCGCCTGCAATGCTGTAGTTTATTACCTGAAGCAGCGGTTTACTGCTGCACAGTCGGTAGTAATTGACGAAGCAGTTTCGTCGAATGCCAAAGAAAAAATAAAAGAATTGGCATTGCCGTACCTTTCGGGAGCGGCTAACTATGCTTTCGAGGAAATAGAGGATTTTTCGCGTGAAGCGGAGATGCCACTCAATGCCTTTCATGCCACACTCATCTTTGCATTGGTAAAGCACTACCCTGAGGGGTCGGTTTTCATGACCTTCAGCGTTGGCGACTGTCCGATGGCTTTGATCAATAAAGACATGACGGAAGTGAAACTGATGAATAAACTGGACGTGGGCGAATTTGGTGGCGGGACACGCTTCATCACTATGCCCGAAATTTTCAGGGCAGATGATTTTGATGAGCGATCTAACGTTGAAATTGTAACAGATCTCTCATATTTTGTACTAATGACAGACGGGATATACGACCCGAAATTTGAAGTGGAGGCCAACCTTGTTAAAATAGAGAAGTGGCGGAGCTTTTTTGAGGATATTGACCTTGAAAGCCAGCATCGCGAAGAGCTGATCGGAATGAGGAGGGGCAATGATGGTATACGGGACAGGCTTGCCACCTGGATGGATTTTTGGAGCCCAGGCAACCATGATGACAGGACATTGGCGATATTATTTTAAGTTTATTTGTTGATGTGTTGATTTGTTAATTTGTTTATGCTTCGCCCTCACATTGCAAATGATTACTTTACTTAATTGATTAAATGGAAATAAGGACTGTACGTTCGGTGAACGACCCTAATAAAACGTATGAGTTTGCTGATAATGGCGAACCGATGCGCGGCGGGATGAAGGATGTGTACTTCAGCCCCGACAAGAGTTATGTGGTGGCGTTTTTTCGCGATAAGCTGGATGATAACCAAAAGGAACGCCTCAAGCGCATTACCGGCTATTATCTTCCGCAGATAAAGAATAAGGAAGCCGCGGATTATTATCTTGAAGAAGTGTTCCGCTGGCCAACCGATGTGGTAGAACAGAATGGGTTCACAGGTATTATCGTGCCGGCCTACAAAGGCAAGTTCTTTTTTGCGAAAGGACATGAAACGGGCGACCTTATCAAAGGCAAGGAGAAGAACGGTAAATGGTTTGCCGCCGCTAAGTTCAGGAATGAGCAGTTCCCATTAAGGGTGGCCAGATCGGAACTGGGCAACTGGCTGAGCTATTTCCAGATATGCGTGAACCTGGTGCGCGGCGTAAAGAAAATGCACGCGATGGGACTGGCACACTCTGACCTTTCGTACAACAACGTGTTGATCGACCCGGTAGAAAAGGCCGCCTGCATGATCGACCTTGACGGGTTGGTGGTACCGGGATTGTTCCCTGCCGAAGTAATTGGTACCGCTGAGTTTATCGCGCCCGAAGTTTTGGCGACAAAACATTTAGACAAGAATGACCCTAACCGGAAATTGCCCAGCAGGCTAACCGACCTGCACGCGCTTCCGGTACTGATATACATGTTCCTGCTGCACCGCCACCCGCTAAAAGGCGGCAAGGTGCATGACCTGGACACTGAAAAAGACGACCTGCTGTCGATGGGGGAGAAGGCGCTGTTCATTGAACACCCTACCGACCAGACCAACAGGCCGAAGCCCAACAGGTTCTCGAAATGGGATATGCCGTGGGCCGACATCAACGCGCTGCCATACACCATTTTGGGGCCGTACCTCACGGAAATGTTCAACCGCGCGTTCATTGAAGGATTGCACGATCCCCAAATGCGGCCACCTGCCGAAGCATGGGAACAGGCCTTGCTGAAGACCGTTGACCTGATGCAGAAATGCGATAATGCCAACTGCACCCAGCAATGGTATGTGTTTGACAACTCGAGCGTTCCGAAATGCCCGTTTTGCGGGACCAAGCACCAGGGTACGCTCCCGATGCTGGATTTTTATTACGAGTTCAGCCCTGGGGTGTGGAAGCCCGACAACCAAAGGCTGATGGTGTATAATAACCAGTACCTTTTCAACTGGCACGTGAACCGGAATATTGTACGCAACGAAAGGCTTGACCCGAGGGAGAAGATACCGGTAGGGTACTTTACATTCTTTGAAGGCAAATGGGTTTTCGTGAACCAAAAGCTGGAACACATGAAGGATGTGACCGAAGGAAAGGATATACCGGCAGGTTCGATGACAGAACTGACCAACGGAAAGAAAATACTGCTATCTTCGCAGGAAGGAGGCAGGCTTGCACTGATCACTATTACTAATAACAATTAATACTAAAATTTGAGATGGAGAAAGTAGACTCATTAATTAATCACCCGGGTATTATATCCGTTTTTTCAGTCGTCGTCATATTGATGCTGTTGCTTGACCTTGGGGTATTCAATAAGAAGAGCCACACGGTGACCAATAAAGAAGCCATCGCCTGGTCGCTGGTATGGATCACGTTGTCTATGGCTTTTAGCGGTGTGATCTATTACTACATGGGTATTGAGAAATTCTCTCAGTTCCAGTCGGCCTATTGGATCGAGAAGGCGCTTTCTGTAGATAACCTCTTTGTATTCATCCTTGTATTCGGGTTCTTCAATGTTCCTAAGGAAAATCATCATAAGGTGCTATTCTGGGGTATCATAGGTGCTTTGGTGCTCCGTGCGATATTCATTTTCAGTGGGGTAGGATTGATAAAGCTGACCTATCTTCCAGAAATGGAGGTCCTTGGTTATATGGTTAAGATCAACGTGGTAATGACGCTGTTTGGTATCTTCCTTATCTATGCCGGTATCAAATCATGGTTTGCCGAAGACGATGACGACGCGGAAAAGGATTTCAATACAAGCCCGGGAGCAAGGGTAGTACATAAGTTCTTTAAAGTGAGCAAGAACTATGACGGTGATAAATTCTTTACAATCGAGAACGGTAAGAAACTTGCAACGCCGCTATTGGTTGTGGTGGGTGTTATCGAGTTTACCGACCTTTTGTTCGCGGTAGATTCCATTCCGGCTATTTTCGCCATCGCACCGGACGATCCGTTCATCCTGTATACATCGAATATATTCGCGATATTGGGACTAAGGGCGCTGTACTTCCTGTTGGCGAACTTCATCCACCTGTTCAGCAAGCTGAAATACGGCCTTGCCATTATCCTTGCCTTTATTGGGGTTAAGATGGTCATTGCGCCGATATTCCATATCGAATCTATTCACTCATTGATGGTAGTGGGCGGTGTATTGGTGCTTTCGGTACTGGCATCCGTCGTATTCCCGGAAAAGAAAGAAGAGGCTGCGGAGTAATTACAGGAGTTTCATAAATATCACCAGACCTGACAGGTTTTATTAGCCTGTCAGGTTTTTTAATGTTTGACCTCGCCCCTCCCGGTAGCTATTGGGGAGGGGGCGAGATCTGAAAAGATCCGACACATAAGTTTATTCGGAAATCTAACATCCGTATTTAGGTAAATTCGATATACTCTTATTATATTTGCTGTTCTTACAGACAAAACTAACGAAACAGAACATGAAATTATTACAAGGAAAAACGGCTATCATTACCGGCGCGAGCAGGGGCATAGGCCGTGGCATTGCTGTTGTTTTTGCACAGCACGGCGCCAATGTGGCATTTACATACAGCGCTTCTGTCGAGGCGGCACAGGCACTTGAGGAAGAACTTAAAGGCTATGGCATTTCGGCGAAAGGCTACCAAAGCAACGCGGCCGATTTTAATGAGGCGCAAAAGTTGGTTGACGATGTTGTAGCGACTTTTGGTACGGTAGACATCCTTATCAACAATGCGGGTATCACCAAGGATAACCTGCTAATGAGGATATCGGAGGAAGATTTCGACAAAGTGATCGAGGTGAACCTGAAGTCGGTCTTCAACATGACTAAGGCAGTACAGCGCACGATGCTAAAAGCACGCAGCGGATCGATCATTAATATGAGCTCTGTAGTAGGTGTGAAGGGTAACGCCGGCCAGACCAACTATGCGGCCTCTAAGGCAGGTGTGATCGGCTTTACAAAGTCAGTGGCACTGGAACTTGGTTCCCGCAACATACGTTGTAACGCGATAGCACCGGGCTTTATTGAAACCGAAATGACAGGCAAGCTGCCCGAAGACGTAGTGAAAGGATGGGCCGATGCCATTCCATTAAAGCGTGGCGGCTCCCCTGAAGATGTTGCGAATGCCTGCGTATTCCTTGCTTCGGAAATGTCTGCCTACATCACCGGACAGACACTTAACGTGGATGGCGGAATGCTTACATAATAAAAATCAAAAACTGACGATACTATAGAATGACTGCATCCACTGTTTTATGGCTACTACTGTCGGCACTGGCAGCATTTGCATTATCGTTTTACCAATATCTTTTTAAAGCCAAAAAGAGAAGCAGGCTGCATATCTTTTTGGCTTTGCTTCGTTTTATAACGTTGTTCTCGGTTTTCGTATTGCTCATCAACCCTGTTATCACGCGCAAGGACCTGGAAACGGTAAAAACACCGTTGCCCATATTGCTGGACAATTCAAGTTCCATAAAGGAAATTGGCCAGGATTCTTTGGCAAAGCAATTGGCCGAAAGGCTAACCTCGAACAGCGCGTTGAAAGACAAATTCGACGTACAGCTGTATACTTTTGATGAAGGCTTTGAATCGGGTAAAACTCCTGACTTTACAGGGAAGCAGACACACATTGACCAGGCGGCGCAGAACCTTAAGCAGTTGTACCGCAATGCCGCGCATCCTGTTGTGTTATTATCAGATGGCAACCAGACCATCGGCAATGACTATGTGTACAGCTTTCGAGAGAATACCTCGGTATACCCACTGGTATTGGGAGACACAACTACATTTCTTGACCTTCGTGTGAGCCAGGTGAACGTCAACAAGTATGCATTCCTGAAAAATAAATTTCCGGTTGAAGTATTCCTGCAGTATAGCGGTAGCAAGGAGGTCAATGCCGTTTTCAGCATCATGCAGGGCAATTCGGTATTGAACAAACAGAATGTCACCTTTTCAAAAGATAAGAGGGCACAGTCATTCTCTGTGCTTTTGGATGCATCCAAAGTAGGCGTGCAGACGTTTAAAGCCGTAATCACTTCTTCGGAAGCAGAAAAGAACAAATATAACAACACGAAAAATTTTGCGGTAGAGGTTATCGACCAGCGTTCGGAAGTAGCATTGGTAGCATCGGTGAACCACCCTGACTTAGGCGCGCTGAAGCGTTCGATAGAGACCAACCAGCAGCGTAACGTAACTGTATTGAAGCCTAATGAGGTAAAGTCGCTGCAGGATTACAATGTGCTGATACTCTACCAGCCGGATGCGTCGTTCCGCCAGCTACTGGAAATGAACAAGGCTGCCGGTCTAAATACCTTTACCATTACCGGGCTTTCGACCGATTTCAATTTGCTGAACCAATCGCAAAACCAGCTGAGCTTCAGGATGAGCTCGCAGCGAGAGGACTATTTGGCCGACTTCGAGAGCCAGTTTAACCTGTTTGCGGCCACCGATATTGGTTTCGGGCAGTTCCCGCCATTACAGCACCCTTTTGGGACCATTACGCCAAGAGAGAATACGAACGTACTCTTGCAGGCACGAATACGCAATGTGCGTACAGAGAACCCACTGATGGTATTCTCGGAGAACGGGCCACAGCGCAGTGCATACCTCTTGGGAGAGAATATCTGGAAATGGAGGATGGAAAGCCACCAGAACACAAAGTCGTTCGAGCAGTTCGACATTTTCATGGATAAGACGATACAGTTTTTGGCATCGAACTCGAAACGCAGATCATTGGTAGTAAACCATGAGAGCTTCTACAATTCGGGTGAAGTCATACAGGTCACGGCCCAGTATTTTAATAAGAATTATGAGTTTGAGGAGAATGCACGCCTTTCCATCCAGTTGAAAAATAAGCTGACCGGAGCGTCTAAAAACTATGATTTCCTTAAAGGCAGCAATGAGTATAAAGTAAACCTCGACGGTCTTGTCGCAGGGCAGTACAGCTTTACGGTACGAGAGGCTTCGTCCAATACTGTTTATAACGGCTCTTTTGAAGTGCTTGACTTTGAGATAGAGAAACAATTCGTAAACCCTGACCTTGCACGATTGAAGCAAACAGCTGCCAATACAGGCGGTGCGGTCTACTACCCGGCACAGGCAGATCAACTGGCAGAATTCCTCCTGAAAAATGAGGATTATAAAGCCACACAGAAAGAGATAATTAAAAGATCGCCACTCATCGACTGGGTGTGGCTGCTGGTCATTCTTGCTGTATCTCTTGCCGCGGAATGGTTCATACGCAAGTACAACGGACTGCTGTAGGCAGTACTAAAGTTATTATAAATGCTATTTTTCTTACCGTAATAGTGACTAAATTTGGTAAAACAACTAAATTTAAAACACATGAGAAAGATCTTCGCAATTTTCAGCATAATTGCTTTAGGGCTTACGGGATGCCGCAGTGCCAAAGCAACACAGCCAATGGAACTGCTTACACAAACTGCGTGGGAGCTATCTTCCATTAACGGAAAGAAAGTGGATGCCGCCAGCCTGCCGAATGGTGTTCCGACCGCGATATTCGACAAGGAGCACAAGATCTCAGGTAACAGTAGCTGCAATGGCTATGGAGGCTCGTACAACCTGAATGATGAAGGTGGAATGAATGTAAGCCAGATAATGGCGACCAAGATGTATTGTGAGGGCAGCATTGAGAACGAATATTTTAAGGCAATTGAAAAAATAAATACGGCTAAAGTAGAGAAGGACAAGCTTACCCTAATGGAAGGGGTGGATGAGCGCCTTGTCTTCGTGCCGAAGAAATAATTATGATAACAAAACCCGTTCTCGATTTTTTAAAGGACCTTACAGAGAATAACAACAGGGAATGGTTCGCAGATAACAAAAAGGCTTTCCAGGCAAATGATGCGCTGGCAAAGTCTTTTTTTAATGATGTAGATGAAGAACTGCGAAAACTGGACTCGATAGATAAAATGCAGATCTTCCGGATATACCGTGACGTCCGTTTTTCGAAGGACAAGACACCTTATAAAAATCACTTCAGCGCATGGTTCTCCCGTACCAAGCCTGCCCTGCGGGGAAGCTATTACCTGCACATACAGCCGGGAGGCAACAGCTTTGTGGAAGGCGGTTTTTGGGAACCTAATGCCCCCGATCTGCTTCGCATACGCAAAGAGTTTGAGATGGATGACAGTGAGATAAAAGCGATAGCGTCCAACCCAAAATTCATTGAGTATTTTGGTGAACTAAGGGGAGAAGGTGTAAAGACCTCGCCTAAAGGATTTGATAAAAACCATCCTGCCATCGAACTGATCAAAAAGAAACAGTTCCTGTTAGTACGGAACTTTACTGACAAGGAAGTGCTCTCCAAAAACTTTAAAGAGGAAGTGATCGCCACATTTGAGGCCATGCGACCCTTTTTCGACTACATGAGCGATGTGCTTACTACCGATCTTAATGGCGAAAGCATTATTGAATAATCCTTAGCCACCAATTGTTCTGATATTCTCTAAGTTCGGGAATTCATTCAATTCGTGGCTATCTCTTTATTCCTGCCGTACCAGCAGCTGTACCTGGTCCTTCAGCCTTTCTATGAGCAGGTTCATCATGCGCTTGTTAAGGTTGGACGAATTTAATGTGTACTCCCTGAATTCCTCTACGGTAAACATGGCCATTACCATTCCTTTCAAGGCATTCCTGAACTTGATATCCTTGTGGACAGCATTGTCTATGAACTGCATTTTTTTCTCAGTTGTGAACCCGTAAAAATCGCTTTTCGACTTGTTCACGTAATTTAGGAAGGATTCTACAAAAATGTCGTTTTGCAGCTTGAGTATGGGTCTTATGGTTTGGTTTTGGAATATCTCTTCCCTGCCTGAGTTAGGTAGTATCTCGCCTATGGCATTACCTCGTAATGCCATCAATCCTTTATCGCGATCATTCATTATGCTTGTTTCTTTTAAAGATAAAAAAAATCCCCCGCTTTTGGCGGGGGATCTTCATATAGTTATTAACTACTTACTATTTCAGTATGAAGGTAACCCTTCTTACGGTCTGGCGAACAGCTTTAGAATCATTTCCAAGGCTTTGTGCACCATTACCAACTATATTAAGCCTTCCTGCATCGATGCCTGCATCAACAAGTATCTGCTTAACATTTTTAGCCCTTCTTTCAGACAGGTCTTTGTTGTAAGCTGTGTTACCAACTTCATCAGCATATCCAATTACATCAGCAGATTTGCCTGGGTTCTCTTTCAGGTATGTGATAAGGAAGTTGATACCATTTACAGACTGTGCGTTCGGCGTATCTTTGTTAAAGTCGAAGTATACGTTCACGTAACCATCATTGATAAGTTGTTCAACTCCGGCACCAACCTGTGTGATCTTCTGTTCCATTTGCTTGTTGTTGTTCTCAATGTACGACTCAAGCTCATCAGGAACACCGTTCTGGTTCTTGTCAATAGTCCTGCCTTTGCTGTCAACAGCAACACCTGTAATAGTGTTTGGCTCACTGTCAAGATAATCCGGCACACCATCTTTATCGGTGTCGTTCATCATTGTTTCAAGTTCCGCAAGGCGATCTTCAAGATCCATTAGCTCATTTGATTTTTCTTCAACGAACCAGTCAGCGTGTTTCTGGTTTTTACCAAGGTAAACAGAAAGACCGATAGTTGCATTATACAAAGTACTATCAAAGCCCTGGTACGTTTGGTCATATTCGCCACCATCCCACGTTTTGTGCTGTGAGAAGTTATTGATCATCGTGAAATCGGCATTTAGGGAAACCCTGTCAGATATCCTGAACTGTCCCGTCATACCTATTATAAAGTTACCAAGGTGATCTTCACCTTCAAATGCTGTGTTGCCTTCACGCTTTTCGTTAGTGAACTGAGATACTCCAACACCCATGTGGCCTAATAGGTTCAGCCTTTTTGTCCATGTTTCGAATTCCATGATACGTCCAAGGTTGGCATATCCCTGTAGTCCTATGCTGATGATCTTTGACTGGAACTCAAGGCTTCCGTCACCATCATCATTAAGTACGTCGTAACCACCGTGTAGCTTAAGACCAAATTTAGTATTAAACATGTACCTGAATCCAAGGTCAGCGTGGAAAAGGTTCGTTACCTGCATGTGGTAGCCTTCTGTAAGAGGATTAGCAGCTTTGTTAGTACCAAAGTTAGCATCGATCGACCACTTATTGTAGTCGTTGCTGACTTTAGTATCTTCCTGGGCTCTTAACGCCGCCGGGGCAAGACATAGCATTAATAATGGGAGTACAACTTTCTTCATAATAATTGTTTATTGTTTATCAGTATTGTCGTTAATTAAAGATACTTTATTTTGGGGCAAAAGTAACTAATTTTAGTTTAAGAAATTGTGTTATTTTTATAACAGAATTTTAAACAAAAGTAGAAAATGTTTTCCACAACCAATCCATTTAACAAATATTTTTTGTCAAAATACGATTATTTTTCTGAACCACAGGTAAATACGGTGCTTAACGAGAGTCATAACGCTTTTAAAGTATGGAGTGAACTACCAGTAGGTCAGAGGGTTGATTTTATTAAAACTTTAGTATTTGCATTAACAAAAAACCAACATTTATTGTCAGAAAAGTGTACTGTTGAGATGGGGAAACCCGTCGCGCAAAGCATAGCCGAGGTAAAAAAATGTGCTCTTTTATGCCAGTACTATATTGATAACGCCGAACATTTTCTGCAACCTAAAATGATCGTCACCGATGCGGCAGTGAGTTATGCGAGATATGACCCTCTTGGTGTTATATTAGGTGTCATGCCATGGAATTTCCCTTACTGGCAGGTTTTCCGCTTTGCCATACCAGCTATTATTGCCGGCAACACGGTGGTAGTGAAGCATGCATCAAATGTTGCCGGTTGCGGGATATTGCTCGAAGAACTTTTTAGGGAAGCAGGTTTTCCGGAGGGGATCTATTCGAACCTTCTCATTTCAGGCGAACAGGTAGAGGCTGTTATCAACGATCCGATAATTAAAGCTGTGTCACTTACAGGAAGTGAAAAGGCAGGCGCGGCGGTAGCCTCTGCGGCAGCAAAACAGATCAAGAAGGCAGTTTTGGAACTTGGCGGCAGCAATGCCTTCATTGTCTGCGAAGATGCTGACGTCGAAGATGCCATTGCTGTAGCTGTAAATGCCAGGATGCAGAATACCGGACAAAGCTGCATTGCTGCCAAGCGTTTTTTGGTACATGACACTATATACGATGTTTTTCTTGAGGGTTTCAAAAAAGGAGTGGAAGGGCTAAAGCCGGCGATCCCATGGATGAAGCGACGCAAGTAGGTCCCATGGCACGTGAGGACCTTGCCATTGAAATAGAAAAGCAGGTTGAAAAGTCTATTGCAATGGGAGCTGAGATAATTACCGGAGGAAAGCGAAAGGATGCTTTTTACACACCTACGATATTGACAGGCGTTACAACCGATATGCCTGTATTTAAGGAAGAGGTTTTTGGCCCGGTAGCCGCGGTAACGGCATTCAGTACTTTTGAAGAGGCCGTAGAACTTAGCAATGCTACTGAATTCGGACTTGGTGTTTCCATATTCACCAGGGATGTTGAAGGTATGGCTGGCAAGGCGCACCTTTTTAAGGAAGGCGCCGTATTTATCAACGCAATGGTAAAGTCTGATCCCGCACTGCCGTTCGGCGGTGTAAAAAGGTCAGGCTTTGGACGAGAACTTGCCGAGGACGGGCTGAAAGAGTTTGTGAATGTAAAAACTGTTTATATAAAATAACTGTCAGGTATGTTAGATAAAATTAAATACTTCGCCAAAGTTTCATCGATGGCTGTCATGACACTTTTAAAAATTTATGCCCTGGCAGCAGCTACCCTCGTTATCAGTCTAACTATTGCTTTTATCTTCCTGCTCAATGAAGATGGCCCGGGTGCCGTCGCACCGCATGTGGGGGGAAAGGCCGGATTATTAGGAATAATAATAGCAAAGCCATGGGAAAGCCTGCTGATATTCCTTATATTTTGCTGCTCGGTGGTATTGGTTACGCTCGGCTATAAATATGTAGTGAGTAAAGTGATCCACCGGCTCGTAAGCGATAAGGCCGAACCACTGCTTTATCCGGTGTTAGATAAAGTGATCGAAAGGATGCGGACTACCGCTAACCACCGTGGCAGGGCCGTAGAAGTATACGCCGGCGAAAAATTGCGGATGCTGCAGGCTGTTAAAGACAGTTCTGAAAATGCATGGGTGCGGAGGGCATTGGGGTATGGACTTAGAAAGATCAAGATAACGGATGATGACCTTAAGGGTAATGTGGATGTGTACGAACTTTTAAAGCAAAGGGCGATCAGTGCGCTAAAGGAGGCCGTTGCTCCAAACAAAACCGTTCTGTGGGTACTGGTACTGTTACAGTTGGTATTTGCCGTTATAATTGCTTTTCTATAAAAGCTAAGCATATAGTAAAAAGAAGCCGCCCGATAGTTTCGGGCGGCTTTCATTTATGGCGTTAACCGTGGTGAAAACTTAATAAAGTTCAGGGAACTCATTCGGTTTCACTTCGCTCATTATGCTGTATACTTTTTCAAAAATATCTTCGACAGACGGTTTCGAGAAATAGTCACCATCAGTTCCATACGATGGCCTGTGCGCTTTGGCGGTAAGCGTTTCCGGCTTGCTGTCTAAATGCTTGTAAGCGTTCTGCTCATCCAGTATCTGCTGTAGTATGAATGCCGACGCGCCACCCGGTACATCCTCATCTATCACAAGGAGCCTGTTGGTTTTAGCCACGCTCTTTACAATGTCGTGGTTTATGTCAAATGGCAATAGCGATTGCACATCGATGATCTCGGCATCGATGCCGATCTCCAACAGCTCTTTTGCTGCCTGCTCTACCAGGCGAAGCGTTGAGCCATAAGATACCAGTGTAATGTCGGCACCTTGCTTTATCGTTTCCACTACGCCTATAGGGGTTTTGAATTCCCCAAGGTTGGTAGGCATTTTTTCTTTAAGGCGATAGCCGTTAAGGCATTCCACCACCAATGCCGGCTCGTCAGTCTCTAATAATGTATTATAAAAACCTGCGGCCTTTGTCATGTTCCTTGGTACCAATACATGTATGCCGCGGATGGCATTAATGATCATGCCCATCGGCGAACCCGAGTGCCATATCCCTTCCAGCCTGTGCCCGCGCGTGCGGATGATCAGCGGAGCTTTCTGCCTGCCGGCTGTCCTGTATTGAAGGGTGGCAAGGTCGTCGCTCATTATCTGGATGGCATACAACAGGTAATCAAGGTATTGTATCTCGGCAATAGGGCGCAGGCCGCGCATCGCCATCCCGATACCCTGCCCGAGTATAGTTGCTTCACGGATGCCCGCATCGCACACGCGGAAGTCGCCATATTTTTCCTGCATGCCTTCAAGGCCCTGGTTCACGTCGCCGATATTGCCACAGTCCTCACCAAAGACCATTGTCTCGGGATACTTGGCAAAAATAGCGTCGAAGTTGTTACGCATTACCATGCGGCCATCGGCATCTTCAGCGTTCTCATCATATTGCGGTACGACTTCTTTAACGGCAAATACATTTTTATCCGACTGCGAGAAGAGGTGCGAGCTGAACTTCGGCTGTATTTTTTCAGTATAATCAGTGATCCACTGCGATAGATGGCCTTTGCTGTTCTCTTTCGATACCATGCGCAATACTTTACGTGCAGTGATCAAAAGGTCTTTGCGTATTGGTTCTTTTATAGATGAAAGATCATTCGCATATTTCTCGATGAACACTTTATTGGCGCTTTGCGAAGCCACTGCGTTCAGTACGGCAACGAGTTCTTTCTGTTCCTCCTTAATAGGACCTACGTAAGCGGCCCAGGCAGCTTTCTTTCCTTCAAGCACATCTTTTTTAGCTTGTTCTTCGATCGCGGCCAGCGCATCTTCACCTGCAATATTGTTCTCCAGCATCCACTTCCTCATTTGTGCAAGGCAGTCGTATTCTGTCTCCCATGCAAGGCGGTCAGAGTTCTTGTAACGTTCGTGCGACCCTGAAGTTGAGTGGCCCTGCGGCTGGGTTAGCTGGTATACGTGGATAAGTACCGGAACGTGTTCGTTACGGGCGATCTCCGAAGCCCTTTCGTAAGCTGAAACAAGCTCGGGGTAATCCCATCCTTTTACGGTTATTATCTCGTATCCTTTGGCATTGTCATCGCGTTGGAAGCCTTTCAGTATCTCTGATATGTTTTCTTTTGTAGTTTGGTAACGGGCGTGAACGGAAATACCGTAATCGTCATCCCATACGCTCATTACCATCGGTACCTGTAGTACGCCTGCTGCATTGATGGTCTCAAAGAAAAGCCCTTCGGATGTACTGGCATTGCCTATCGTACCCCAGGCCACCTCATTTCCATTAATGGAAAAATTGGTCTTGTTCTCGATCCCCGTTACGTTGCGGTATATTTTAGAGGCCTGCGCCAGTCCCAGCAGCCTTGGCATTTGCCCGGCAGTAGGGGATATGTCGGCACTTGAATTCTTTTGTTGCGTAAGGTTCTTCCAGTTACCATTCTCGTCAAGGCTGTGCGTGGCAAAGTGGCCACCCATCTGCCTGCCTGCCGACATAGGGTCGTGCTCCAGGTCACTGTGGCCATAAAGACCGGCAAAGAATTGTTGTATGTCGAGTTGGCCTATAGCCATCATGAAGGTCTGGTCGCGGTAGTAGCCCGAGCGGAAGTCGCCATTTTTAAAGGCTTTCGCCATGGCAAGCTGCGGCACTTCCTTGCCATCGCCGAATATGCCGAATTTGGCTTTTCCGGTAAGCACTTCGCGGCGGCCCAGCAGGCTGCATTCACGGCTCACTACGGCAAACGTATAATCTTTGAGCACCTCGGCCCTGAAATCTTCGAAAGAAAGCGATCTCTTAGTTTCTGTCTCAGTCATAAAATTGCTGTTGTAAGGATACAAATGTAATTAAAAGAATGAGATAACATAAAAAGTTCAGGGAAATTTGATTTCACTATTAATAATGAAAACACAAATAATAGAGAGTTGAATGAGTTTTTTACAGTGAAACAAAATGAAAATTACACATAGTACATTTATTTTGCGACTTTAAGGATATTTATAGCATTTAAAGAAAACCAATGCTATGGTTAGAAATTGGCATTGCTGTACTCACTTATGATCTGCAGCCTATTATTTTCTGTGCATCACTGTTACGACCCTCAGGTTAGAACCATTTACGAGTAAACAAATTAATGAGCGTACCCGGGCTGATCGTTACTACAAAGCGGATCTTTTCACTATAAGCATCCGGCCCCCTGAAGGCCCAGCCATTAGAAGAATATACCGGGAAATACAGTTCGAAATAGTCAGGCACGAGGTTCAGGCGTATGCCGCTGTCGTATACAAACCGGGCGCCGTCAAAATGGTTTTTGAAAAGTCCGGCATCGCCATATACCTCCACCCAGTTCCAGATATTGAAACTACCGTTCACCGTGGTCATCCATTGGTTGGCGTAGCGGTCTTCGAACTTCGCTTTAAAGCCGCCTTCTGCCATGATGAATTGCTGGCTGAACAATCCGGTAGTTTCCGAACGCCCGTAGAAGTTGTAGTCGAACATGTAATCGGTTGGCCTGTCGAGCGCAAAGCTGAAGAATTCCGATGAAGTGCTGCGGTACAGGAATGTTCCCGCGAACAGCCTTAGGTTGATCTGCCTGTTGTCGTTAAAAAGTCTCCTGAATTGTATCTCTCCTGACAATTTCCCGAATTGTCCGGCTAATTGAAGGTCAGTAAAGAAATTATAGTGGCGTGTGATCTCCGACTCAAATTTGCTATAGCGTGCGTTGAATACCGAATAGTTTTCGGTTTGGTCGGTAGTGGCTACATATTTCGAATCCTCCCTGTTGACCAATACCTGGCGAAGCATTATCGTTTGCCTTTTGTTCTCCCGGTAGTCTTCCTCGCGTATGCGTAGCTGCACAGACGGGGTGAATTTGATATAGCGTGCATCAGGTGCATAATGGAACGTCGACCCGCCCACAGCATAACGGATATTGAACAGCTCCTGCTCGCGTATATATTGGTTGAACATCATCGAGAACGAGCCTATCAGTTGCCCGGTTTTGATGGAGTACACCGGGTTAAGGTCGAAAATGAACGGCTTATCCAGCATCGACTTGTTATGGAAACGCAGTCCGGGCGATATACCGTCATACAGGTTAAAAATGAAGCTCGGCACATAAAAAAGCTGATTGTACCTGGGGTCTTCAATATCCTGGAAGAGGGTGAATTTATAAGGCTTGTCATTTGGCCACAATCCGCCCAGCCTGTACCAGTTGTTACGTCGGTTAAACTCAGGTATCTCATTGTTGTAGTTGATGGCCAGCCTGTCGGCATCCTGCCTGGTAAAGGTAAACGTACTGTCGGTGCTGATATTTTCCAGCCATTGCTTAAATACCACATTGCCTTTCCTGATGCCGTAAACTGATACAGGCACATTGGTACCCGTAACATTTTTTATGGTCACTGTGACCGAATCTTTGGTGCGGTCCACATCGCCAAATTTATAGTCAATAAGTTTGCGGCTGTCTATAACAGTCTCAAAAAACCAGTCAATATCTTTATCCGTTCTTGATCTCAGGATGGTTTCAAGGTCCTTTCGGCCGGTTTCCGACTGAATTGTGTTCAGTTTGTAAAATTCCGCAATTGAATGCTCTACGGCATCATTACCCAGATAATCATCTAAATAGGCAATGCCAAGCCCGGCCTTGTATTTGCCCGCGATCTGCTCGTTGAATTTGATGAACGTATCCTTCGGGTCGCCTATAGGCTGGTCGAGGTTCTTCCGTGCCATAAGCAGCCAAAGGTAGTTATACTGCTCGTTGAATTGTATATTGAACAGGTTGTGTCCCTTCAGGATGCCTACATTCGACAGTGTACCCATCATCGTCTGGTCGGGGTGGTACCGGTCCATATACTTTATCATCAGCTGCATCTGGATGGCATCGTATATCCAGTTGTCTTTCCTCGGGTCCAGCCTCAGCGTATTTTTAAGGTAAATGTCCAGATAGATCTTCAGGAAGCGCAACTCATAAATGGTCGCGTCCGGAAAAGGTCTTAGGAAGGAGGGGAGCTGATTAAGCCCATACACAGGGTTACGGTCGTATTGTGCCTGTGTGATCAGTATTTTGCCATGAGGATAGGGACCAAGATTTTCGGCGGTAAATTGCACGATGTCATTGATCAGCGCTGCCCTCTGAATATCCGGCACGCCATTGTTCTTTAGGTTGGTGCTTACTTCCGCAAGGCTGCCGGAATGGATCTCAAAAGTGTTTTTCCTTTCCAGTGCCAGCATGAAGCCCATTCGCGCTTTTCCTATGAAGTAATATTCCTGCCGGTCGCCTTTATCAACTTTGTTGCCCTGATAAAGTTCACAGGCTACAAATGTGCCTTTAGGTACGGTCAGTGTCAGTTCGTGATCGGAAAGCGAATTGGCAATGTCATCCAGGTTCTCGTTGCTGTAGCGCACGAATTTATTACCTTCCAGTCTTGCAGGCGCCAGGTACCAGTCCTTTAGCATGAAGCTGCCATTGTTGTCAAAGCCGTATTTTGTAAAGCGGTCATTGGGGACCTTTACCAAATATTCAAAAGTAAAGCTTACCGTACGGCCGGGATAAATGGGGTTGGCTAACTGCAGTTCTATCAGGTCCGGATGGCCTTTGGGGCGCTTCCAGTTCAGGGCGCGGTTGTTGTTGTCTGTTACAGATGTTATCGTAGTGCTACCGCGGTCGTTATCCTTTGCCAGGTGAAAGGCGCGGATGTATTCGTCAGAAAAGCGTTTGGCCAGTGGTGTTTCCTTACCCGAATATGCATTATTCCAGTCGTTGAGTATGAACTCATGCAGGGTATCGGCGGATGTGTTGCGGAAAACGATCTCCTGTCGGACCGTAATTGTTTTGGCCTCAAAGTCCACCTCTGCGAACAGGCGGTTTTGATGCTGGGCATGCAAAAAGCCTGAAAACAGTAATAAAAGCAATAGGTAAGACTTTGTAAACTTCACGTTATAGATTACGGTATTTGTTGCTGCATGGATTGTTTGGCGTATATAACTTTTTTAAAGATGTAAAATTGTGCGCTGGGTTGCTTTTTGGAGTGTTAAAAGGACAACACTGTCCGAAAATAGTTTAACCACACAGGTACATAGTTTCCATAGTTTTTGAGTTTAGGGATCATACTATCACATAGAATGAAGCGACGCTTTACTTTGTGCTGCTATAAAATCCTTGCGGTCAATTTATGCCTATGTATCTATGTGGTTAAATTTAAACTTAGAAATTCGGGCTCAGGCTGTATTTCTTGTAGAAGGTATCAATAACCTCCAGCACCTCATCCTCTGTGTCTACGATCTTTATCAGCTTCAGGTCGTCCGGGCTGGCATTGTGATAGCGTTCGATCATTACGGTAGTGATCCAGTCCATCAGGCCGCCCCAAAATTCACGCCCGACAAGAATGATCGGGAACTTGGCTATTTTTTTCGTCTGGATGAGCGTGATCGCTTCGAACATTTCGTCCAGGGTACCAAAACCGCCCGGCATTACCACAAATCCCTGCGAATATTTTACGAACATTACTTTCCTTACAAAGAAGTAATCAAAGTTCAGGTTCTTGTCATGGTCGATGTACGGGTTGAAATGCTGCTCGAACGGAAGCTCGATGTTAAGTCCTACCGACGGGCCTGCACCCCGGCTCGCACCTTTGTTACCGGCCTCCATGATACCCGGGCCACCGCCTGTGATCACACCATAGCCGGCATTTGCGATCTTCTCAGCGATCTTCTCTGCCAACAGGTAGTATTTGTCATCGGGCTTGGTACGGGCCGAACCGAATATCGATACCGACGGGCCAATTTTTGCCATGGTATCAAAACCGTTCACGAACTCTGCCATGATCTTGAAGATCGCCCACGAGTCATTGCTCCGGATCTCATTCCAAGGCTTTTGCTTCAGCCCTTCGTGGATCCATTCGTCTTCACTGTTATATTTTTCTTTTGCCATAATTATCGTCTTAAAATTTTAAACAAACGGCGCCTAAGATAGTTCTTTTTTCAGGAAATGCGCCGTATAGCTTTTTTTGTTTTTCGCCACTTCTTCGGGTGTTCCTTTCGCAACAAGCTGTCCTCCGCCTTTACCACCCTCATAGCCAATGTCTAAGATGTAGTCGGCGAGTTTGATCACATCCATATTATGCTCTATGATCAATACCGTATTTCCTTTGTCTACCAGCTTGTTGATGACCTCCATTAGCACACGGATGTCCTCAAAATGCAGTCCGGTCGTTGGTTCATCGAGTATGTAAAAGGTATTGCCTGTATCTTTTTTCGAAAGTTCCGAGGCCAGCTTGATACGCTGTGCCTCGCCACCCGAAAGCGTAGTGCTTTGCTGCCCCAGCGTGATGTAGCCCAATCCAACGTCCTGTATCGTTTTGATCTTACGGTATATCTTGGGGATATTCTCAAAGAACGGCACCGCATCATCAACCGTCATGTCCAGCACGTCCGAAATGGACTTGCCCTTGTAGCGTATCTCCAGCGTTTCGCGGTTAAAGCGCTTGCCCTGGCAGGTTTCGCACTCCACATATACGTCCGGCAGGAAGTTCATCTCAATGACGCGCAAACCTGAGCCCTCGCAGGTTTCGCAGCGCCCGCCGCTTACGTTGAAGCTGAACCTTCCCGGTTTATAGCCGCGTATCATGGCCTCGGGCGTTTGCGTGAACAGGGAGCGTATCTCACTGAATACATCAGTGTATGTTGCAGGGTTGGAACGTGGCGTGCGCCCAATAGGCGACTGGTCGATGTCGATCACCTTGTCGATATGCTCCAGGCCTTCTATCTTTTTATAGGGTGCGGGTTTCTTTACGCCATTGAAGAAATGCGCGTTAAGTATAGGGTAGAGTGTCTCGTTGATCAGTGTCGATTTCCCCGAACCCGACACACCCGTAACGCATATCATCTTACCCAAAGGCAACTCAATGGAAACGTTTTTAAGGTTGTTGCCCGTTGCACCGGTTAGCTTTAAAGTTTTACCGTTGCCTTCGCGGCGTTCTTTAGGAACTGCAATTTCTTTTTCGCCGTTAAGGTAGGCCGCCGTAAGCGTATGTTCTTTCAGGAGTTCCGCGGGTGTTCCTTTGCTGACGATCTGCCCGCCGAAACGCCCTGCTGCCGGGCCTATGTCAATCACGTAATCAGCGCGCTCTATCATGTCCTTGTCGTGTTCTACCACAATTACCGAGTTGCCGATGTCCCTCAACTGCTCCAGCGACTTGATGAGTTTTTCATTATCCCTTTGGTGCAGGCCAATGCTTGGCTCATCCAGGATATAGAGTACGCCCACGAGTTGCGATCCTATCTGTGTGGCCAGCCGGATGCGCTGTGCCTCGCCACCCGAAAGCGTACGCGAACTGCGACTAAGAGATAGGTAGTTCAGGCCAACATCCACTAAAAAGCTAAGGCGTGCCTTGATCTCTTTTACGATCTCCGAAGCGATCACTTTCTGCTTTTCAGAAAGGTTCTCGTTCAGGTTCTCGAACCACTCGGCAAGGTCGGAAATGTCCATTGCCGACAGTTCGGCGATGTTCTGCCCGTTCACCTTGAAGTACAGCGATTCCTTTTTCAGCCTCGACCCGTGGCAAACGGGGCATTCCACCTCGTCCATGAAATCCTTGGCCCAGCGCTTTATGGAGGCCGAACCGCTCTCGTCGTGCTGGTTCTTTATGAAGTTGGAGATGCCTTCAAAGTCAATTTTATAGTCGCGGTTCACCCCAAGTGTTTTGGAGGAGACCGTGAACTTTTCCTTCCCGCCGTTGAGTATCATCTCCATCGCTTCGGCAGAAATTTTCTCAATGGGGTCGGTGATCTTAAAATCGAATTTCTCACCGATGGTCTCCAATTGCTTGAATATCCACGAGCTTTTGTATTCGCCCAATGGCGCGAAACCGCCCTGCTTGATGGACAGTTTCGGGTTCGGGATTATTTTTTTAAGGTTGATCTCGTTGATCACACCCAGCCCGTTGCAGTGGTCACACGCACCTTTCGGCGAGTTGAACGAAAAGTTATTCGGCTCCGGGTTGGGGTAGGAGATGCCCGACGACGGGCACATGAGGTTACGGCTGTAGTAGCGCGCCTCGCCGCTTTCGTGCTCTATGACCATCATCACGTCCTCGCCGTGGTACATGGCGGTTTTGATGCTGTTGGCCAGGCGGGTGTCGGTTTCAAGAGTCGTGTCTACGGCCATGCGGTCGATCACCGTTTCAATGTCGTGGACCTTGTAGCGGTCCAACTTCATGCCGCTCTCAATGTCCTTTATTTCGCCGTCCACGCGCACCTTCAGAAAGCCCTGCTTGGAGATCTGTTCGAACAGCTCGCGGTAATGGCCCTTACGCGAACGCACGATCGGTGCCAGTATCGTAATGCGCTTGCCGTCGAACTTCTCTACGATGAGTTCCTTTATCTGCTCGTCGGTATAGCTCACCATCTTTTCGCCGGTGTTGTAGCTGTAGGCATCGGCGCCACGGGCATAAAGGAGGCGCAGGAAATCGTAGATCTCGGTAATGGTGCCTACGGTCGATCGTGGGCTCTTGCCGGTCGTTTTCTGCTCGATGGCGATAACGGGGGAGAGGCCATCAATCTTGTCCACGTCAGGTCGCTCCAACCCACCAAGGAACTGGCGTGCGTAGGCCGAGAACGTCTCGATGTAGCGGCGCTGCCCTTCGGCATAAATGGTATCGAACGCAAGCGAAGATTTGCCCGAGCCCGAAAGCCCTGTGATGACCACTAGCTGCTCGCGCGGAATGATGACGTCTATGTTCTTGAGGTTGTGGGCACGGGCGCCCAGCACCTCTATATATTCTGTAAAATGAGTATCTGGCATAGCATTTTTGTGCAAACCGCAAAGGTACTGATTTTTGGGGAGAGTTTAGGTGGGGGCGGAGGATAAGGGAATGTTAAATAGTAGTGATGATTTATTTTTTTATTTGTTACAGAACAAGCTAGGTTGAGAACTGCATAAGAGTTAATTAGATTGAGCATATAAAAAAAACTTCTTAAATTTTAACATATTACTTATTTTAAGTATATTTGAAAACCTCCAAAAATATAATTATGACTCAACCCACTGGAATTGAATTTAGCGATGAGAATATACAGCACTTATTTGGCTTTGAAGATGCTGAAAGTGAGCCTATCGAACGACTTAGAGAATATTATTTCAAAAATGAGACTTTCAAAAGAGTTTCAGCCGATTTACCAATCCGTGTTCTAGTTGGACATAAAGGAATCGGTAAGTCAGCGCTATTTAAAGTTGCGATGGCAGAAGATTCTGAAAAAGGTAATTTACCAATATTAATAAAACCGGATGATATAGCGGAAATTGGAGCTAAAGATGAAAATTTTTTGTTGAGAATAAGACAGTGGAAATTTGGGCTTACCAAAATAATTGGAACAAAAGTTTTTAATGAATTTGGGATAACCGATAATAAAATGATCAGTCGTTTATCTAACTTTAGTGTAAAGCTAATTAGTTATTTAACCGAGTCTGTAAATTCTGTTAAAGAGAAAATTGATTTGACCCCAACTCAAAAATTGCTTATTGATAATTATTTAAAGACAAAAAAAGTAATTGTTTATATAGATGATTTAGATAGAGGATGGGAGGGTAAAAAGGATGATATCAGTAGATTATCGGCTTTGTTAAATTCTGTTAGAGACTTAGCAAGTGAAAATCCAGGTCTTAGTTTTAAAATATCACTTAGATCAGATGTTTATTTTTTAGTTCGAACATCCGACGAATCCACTGATAAAATTGAGGGTAATGTTGTATGGTATAGCTGGACTAATCATGAAATATTAATTATGTTAATCATAAGGATTTTAACTTTTTTTGATAAACCGTATACAGAGAGCCATCTTCGCCAGACACCACAATATCATTTAGGATTTTATTTGGATGAAATAATGGAACCAAAATTTCAAGGGTATGGTAAATGGGAAAATAAACCGATGTATAGGATATTAATGTCATTGATCAGGAAAAGACCTAGAGACCTTGTCAAATTGTGTACATTGGCTGCACGTGAGGCATTTAAATCAAATTCTAAAATTATAAAAACCGAGCATTTCAGATCGATTTTTGAAGATTATTCACAAGGTCGTATACAAGATACAATTAACGAATATCGTACAGAATTACCATTGATTGAAAAGTTACTATTCGGTATGAAGCCATCAAAGAAAGCTAATACGTATTCTGATAGCTTTGTGTTTACTAGTTCTGAACTTCGGCAAAAACTTAACAACATAATTCAGCAGAACCGATTTGTTTTCGCCAATGGAAAAGTTGCGACTGCTCCAGACTTAGCACACTTTCTGTACAAAATTAATTTTCTTACTGCACGTAAAAGTATTGGAGATGAAGGAGAAATTAATAGAAAATATTTCGAAGAAAACAGGTATTTATCTAGTTCTACGGCCGATTTTGGATATGATTGGGAAATTCATCCAGCCTATAGATGGGCGTTACAACCTGATACCTTAGATGATATTTTTAATAAATTACTTCTTAGCTCCGATTAAGTTACTTTTCACTCCATCATCTTCCCGCTAGCGAGCATCTTGCTCGTGCCGTTGAGAGTAAGTTTTAGGACACGAGCCAGAGGTATCGCGCCAGCTTAGAAAGATTGCCGCGCTCCGTGCCTCCGCTCGCAAAGGCCGTTACACTCATGCCGGAGAATTAGTAAAAATTAGTGTAATTCGTGGCTAAGATTTTTAGAGATTTCTCCACTTCGCAAGCTCCGGTCGAAATGACACGTAACCTCACTCCCCCTTCAACAAGTTAATACTCACCGTAGCCGTATCAGCATCAGGGAAGCGCCTGAAGATGGCCGGGTCGGGGAACAGGCCTGCCTCGGCGGCAACTTTGTTGAACACATCGATCTCGACAATATACTGGTCTGAGAAGCCGTGGGTGGCATCGTAGGCGGTGGCGGGGGTGCGGCCCAGGTTGGTGGCGGTAAGCTTAGGGTCTATGGTATGCAGTTCTATTAAAAGCAGGCCGAATTTACGCACGTATGGCGACCATTTTTGCAAATGCTCCAGCAGGTTGTCCTCGACAAGGTTGTTGCTGATGCGCCTGCCCCTGTAGGCAAACGCCCCGGTCGACTGGCTGACCCTGTCTTCGCTTATGTGTTTCGGGTCTTCCCAAATGCGGTTATGGTCCAAAAAGGTGCGCACGTTAAGCAGGTCTTTCAGGTCGATGTTGTAATTCTCCATCAGGTCATCCGACAGCAGGTCCGGCCGCCCGATATCGCCCCAAATTACCTTCGCCCATATATCGGCCTTGATGAGGTTGGCGCGGGTCACTTTCAATGCCGCCTGGTTATAATCGGCACCCACAAGGAACAGCGGATACTCATCAAGCATTTTTCCGCGGAGGGTCTGTCTGTCGATCACCTCAAAAATGTGTTGCAGGAAAGCCCCGTTGCCGCATCCCATGTCGAGTATTCCCTTGGGCTGCTGCTCAATGGGTAGGTTGAACAATCTTACAAGTATCTCATCTATGACTTTAAAATAGGTATCGTGCGCGCCGCCGCTTCCCCATACGTTCATTTCGCGGTCTACGTGTATCTCGTTCTCGCCATCGGCAACCATGCGCAGGGCTGCCGGGTCGCCGAACATAAGTTCTTCGATCCGGGCGAATGTAGGCAGATAAGAGACCGTAACGCCATATGCGCTCGCCCGCCGGGCATAGAACAATCCCGTTTCGGTAAACTGGTAATTGCCGTTCTTTTCCAAAAACCATCCAAGGTGCACAAAAAAATCGAGTATCTTCTTGAAATTCTCAGGGCTTTTGTGGAACTCCTCCGGCCTGAACGAGGTTTCCATGAAATACTTATGGAACATCCCGTTCATGGCCAGCCGTACGACCGTTGGCCCTATGAGGTAACCTTCGACATGCCTTAAGACCTGATGCTGTAGCGTATTGATAAGGCTGTCTTCCGAAAAGTCAATGCCGTAATTTTTTTTATACTTCTCAAAAATGAGGTTAAGCTTTTCGAACGGGGCGTCCTCGAACAACCGTGGGTGGAATTGCGTGGAGAATTGCAGCAGGTCGACCACATCTTCGTATAAATAGAACAGTGAAAAGGCAGTCTCCGTTTTTTCATTGACCGAAATGGTGATCTCCTGTGTGGCATTATCCACTTCATAATTTATAAATCCCTGCGATGCCAGCACCCTCAGGCCAACATTGAGGTAGCCTTCATTGGATCCGTAAGCTGTTAGTTCAGACAGATGTAGCTTTTTTTCCTTCAGTATGTGGTCACAAATGCCTTTATTCTTCAGTGCTATTGCTACCGGTGCAACGGCTAATCCGTCGAGGTGCCTGAAAATAGAACTGCGGAGTTGGGATCTGTCTGTCATGGTCTTGAGAGTGTTTGTTTCTCAAAAATAAGGATTATTCTTAAGTCCACACCGGTAGATGTTGGCTATTTCCTTTTTTAGAAGGAGGAAGGTAGGGGCGCGAAGTGATCCTTTGGGCAACGGCTAATAAAAAAAGCCCTGCAAATTCCTTTGCAAGGCTCTCCTTCAATAACCTAAGTAACAAAAAATAACGTTATTATTGTTCTCCGGCAGTTGTTGAAGTTTTCTTAGGCAGTATTTTATCGTTGTCTGTGCTTGTCACTTTTGTACGCTCCTCGCGCTTTTGCTTTTCCAGTTGGGCACGACGCTCTTCTTCCAGCTTTTTACGCTGTTCCAGTGCTGCCTTCTCATCATTTTTCACCTGTTGGTGAGTAATGACAGGTTGTGCGCGCTGTGTCACATCCTGCTTTTCCTGGGCAATTGCAAGTGCTGTAAAGGCAAGGAATGCTGCGGATGTGGTCAATAACTTTTTCATAGTGCCGTTGGTTTGTTCAGTAAAATTAGGCGATCTTTATGTAATGGCTATCTATTACTCAAGTGATTAACCTCACTTTAACGCCTATTAATAATTTAAGTTAACGATACTTACGGGTAATGTTAAAAATTCGCGCTACGCGCGGGGTTAATCGCTATCTTTGCCATAAATTGCCTTCCTGTGAGCGAGATCAACAAGCTTAAAATACTCAACGACCCTATTTACGGGTTCATATCCATTACCAATCCGCTGGTATACGACCTTATCCAGCACCCTTATTTTCAACGCCTGCGCCGCATTTCGCAAATGGGATTGTCCTACCTGGTCTATCCCGGTGCGCACCACACGCGTTTCCATCATGCGCTGGGCTGCATGCACATCATGCAGCGTACGGTACAGGTTCTGAAATTCAAGGGTATCGATATTTCACAGGAGGAAGAGACCGCACTCGACATTGCCATACTGCTCCACGATATTGGCCACGGGCCGTTCTCGCACGCGATGGAGCGCAGCATTGTAGAGAATGTGCACCACGAGTCGATATCGCTATTGTTCATGGACAGGCTAAATGAGGAATTTGGCGGAAAGCTGGACCTTGCCATAAAAATTTTCAGGGGTGAATATCACAGGAAGTTCATGCTGCAGCTCATTTCGAGCCAGCTGGACATGGACCGGATGGATTACCTGAAGCGCGACAGCTTTTACAGTGGCGTTGCCGAAGGCAACATCAACAGCGAACGCCTGATACAGATGTTCAACGTGCATGACGATACACTGGTGATCGAGGAGAAGGGGATCTATTCGGTAGAGAAATTCCTTGTAGCGCGCAGGCTTATGTACTGGCAGTGCTACCTGCACAAAACCAGTGTAGCGGCAGAACTCATCCTTACCAAAATACTAAAGCGTGCAAAAGAGCTTACGCAAAAAGGGGAGCAGCTGGGCGCCAGCGTGCCATTGCAGTTTTTCCTTGAAAATAAGATAAGCCTTGAAGATTTTAATGACGATGTACTGAAGAAATTCTCTTATTTAGATGATTTCGATATCATGTGCGCCATCAAGTCATGGCAGTTCCATGATGACCATGTGCTGAGCGAACTGAGCCGTATGATCATTAACCGCGATCTTTTGAAAATAAAAATGCGTGCCGAAAAAGTAGACAAGGCACAGGTGGAGGTATTGCGAAAGCAGCTTATCGCGAAGCTGGATATTACCGAAAAAGAGGCGGAGTACTTTGTATTTAAAGGGAAAATAAAGAACCAGGCCTATAACAAGACCGGCGAACCGATACATATACTAAAAAAAGACAAGACCATTGAGGATGTAGTAGAAGCATCGGACCAGCTGAACCTGAAAGCGCTCTCAAAGCCTGTGACCAAGTATTACCTGTGTTTTCCAAAAGTACTTTTGGAAGAAGCGGCAATTTAATTTAATTTTATATTTTTGTCGGGATGAAATTTACAGCAGAACAGATAGCAGGCATACTGGAAGGCGATGTTGTGGGCGATCCGCAGGCAGAAGTCTATAAGTTGTCCAAGATCGAGGAAGGCACCGATGGGTCGCTTACCTTTTTGGCCAATCCCAAATACCTGCCCTATATATATTCCACACAGGCGACCATTACCATAGTGAACAGGACCTTTGAGCCTGAGAACGGCCTTACCACTACGCTTATTAAGGTGGATGATGCCTACCAGTCGTTCTCGAAACTGTTGGAGTATTACAACCAGGTCAAGCTGATGAAAAGCGGTATCGAGCAACCATCAGTGATCTCAGAAGGCGCTACCCACGGCGATGGGCTCTACTTAGGCAGCTTTTGCTACATTGGCAAGAACGTAAAAATAGGCGAGAACGTAAAAATATACCCCAATACTTTTGTGGGCGACAATGTGCTTATTGGTGACAATACTATATTGTTTGCCGGCGTACGTGTATATTCTGAAACCGAAATAGGCAACAATTGCACGATACATTCGGGAGCGATAATAGGGTCTGACGGTTTTGGCTTTGCGCCGAACGAGGACGGGTCGTATACCAAGATACCACAGATAGGCAACGTGATCATTGAGGATAACGTTGATATTGGCTCGTGCACGACAGTGGACAGGGCCACAATGGGTTCGACCATCATCAAGAAAGGCGTTAAGCTTGACAACCAGATACAGATAGCCCATAATGTAACAATAGGCGAAAATACCGTTATTGCGTCACAAACGGGCGTTGCAGGCTCAACCAAAATTGGTAAGAACTGCGTGATCGGCGGGCAGGTGGGCATTGTCGGGCACATTACAATAGGCAATAACGTACGCATCCAGGCGCAATCGGGCGTGGGCAAAAGTATCCCTGATGGCGAGATCATCCAGGGAAGTCCGGCACTGGCTTATAACGACTTCAATAAATCCTATGTACACTTTAGGAATTTCCCTAAGATCGTATCGGACATTGAAGATATCAAACAGAAAATAAACAAACAATAAACAGTATAGGTAATGGTTAAACAAACCACAATCAAAAGCGAAATATCCCTTAAGGGTGTCGGCCTGCACACAGGCAAGGAAGTAACAATGACCTTTAAGCCGGCCCCTGTAAATAATGGATATACTTTTGTTAGGGTAGATTTGGAAGGTCAGCCCGTTATAGAGGCTGATGCCAATTATGTTGTCAATACCCAAAGGGGCACCAACCTTGAAAAGAAAGGTGTCAAGATACAAACTTCAGAGCATGTACTTGCCGCTTTCGTGGGCTGCGATGTAGACAACGTTATCATAGAGCTTGATGCATCTGAGCCGCCGATAATGGACGGTTCGTCAAAGTTCTTTGTGGAAGCCATAGAGAAGGTTGGTGTAGAGGAACAAAATGCGGAACGTGTTGAATATATCGTTAAAGAAGTTATCTCTTACACGGACGAAGCTACCGGCAGCGAGATTATCGTAATGCCTGCGGATGAGTACCAGGTAACTACAATGGTTGATTTTGGCACTAAAGTATTGGGTACACAAAACGCTACCCTGAAACACATAAGCGATTTTAAAGAAGAGATATCAGAATCCAGGACTTTCAGCTTTCTTCATGAATTGGAGGCTTTGCTTGACAACGGGCTTATTAAAGGCGGCGATCTTAATAACGCCATTGTGTATGTTGACAAGGAGATCTCTGAGCATACGATGGAGAACCTTAAAAAGGCTTTCGGAAAGGAAAGCATCACCGTAAAACCTAACGGCATACTTGACAACCTGACGCTGCATTATCCTAATGAGGCCGCACGCCACAAGTTGCTCGACGTAATTGGTGACCTTGCCCTTATAGGTACCCGCATTCGCGGAAAGGTGATCGCCAACAAACCCGGCCACTTTGTGAACACCCAGTTCGCCAAGAAAATGTCGAAGCTTATCAAGATCGAGCAGCGCAACTATGTGCCGACATATGACCTGAATAAGGAACCGTTGATGGATATAAACAAGATCATGAGTATCCTGCCGCACCGACCGCCTTTCCTTTTGATAGACAAGATCCTTGAAATGACCGATAGCCATGTAGTAGGCCTTAAGAACGTGACCATGAACGAAAGCTTTTTCGTAGGACACTTCCCCGGTGCACCGGTAATGCCCGGTGTACTTATTGTTGAGGCCATGGCGCAAACGGGAGGTATCCTTATCCTGAGCTCTGTGCCGGATCCGGAGAACTACCTGACCTATTTTATGAAGATAGATAATGTAAAATTCAAGCATAAAGTACTTCCGGGCGATACGCTTATATTTAAGTGCGATCTTATTTCGCCGATACGCAGGGGGATCTGCCACATGCAGGCCCATGCTTACGCCAATGGCAAACTCGTTGCCGAAGCAGAACTAATGGCACAAATTGCCAGAACAAACTAAAAGCAAAGTAAATGAACCAACCGCTAGCATATGTACATCCGGGCGCTAAGATCGCCAAAAATGTGGTGATCGAGCCTTTTACGACCATACACAATAATGTGGAGATCGGCGAAGGTACCTGGATAGGATCCAACGTTACCATCATGGAAGGCGCAAGGATAGGTAAGAACTGCAACATATTCCCGGGGGCCGTAATAAGCGCGCCACCACAGGACCTTAAATACCAGGGAGAGGACACAACTGCCGAAATAGGTGACAACACTACCATCAGGGAGTGCGTTACCATCAACAGGGGAACATCCGACAGGATGAAGACCATTATTGGCAAGAACTGCCTCATCATGGCATACTCGCACGTGGCACACGACTGTTTTGTGGGCAACTACTGCATCTTCTCCAACAATACCAATCTGGCAGGCCACATCACCGTTGGCGACTATGTAGTACTTGCGGGGATGGTGGCCGTACACCAGTTCTCTACCATTGGCAATCATGCTTTCGTGACAGGCGGTTCGCTCGTGCGTAAAGACGTGCCGCCGTATGTAAAGGCCGCGCGCGAGCCGTTGAGCTATGTGGGTATTAACTCCGTAGGGCTTCGCCGACGTGGTTTCTCACCTGAGAAAATTACCGAGATACAGAACATATACCGGATCTTGTACCAAAAAAATTACAACGTATCGCAGGCGCTCGAGATCATTGAGGCCGAGATGGAGGCAACACCTGAACGTGACGAGATCATCATGTCAGTGCGCAACTCCCCCCGCGGTGTCATGAAAGGCTACACAGGCGGGAACAAAGAATAAAAGAGTCGATCTGTTGATCTGACGTCAGCGTTGATCAGCATATAACCAGATCAATGCATAAACAAATAGCATATAAACAAATAAACTAAGAAAAATGGCAAGTACATCAGATATCAGGAACGGGTTATGTATTAAATTTAACCACGATATTTATAAGATCATCGAATTCCTGCACGTAAAACCGGGAAAAGGCCCAGCGTTCGTAAGGACAAAACTTAAGAGCCTTACCAATGGTAAAGTGCTGGATAATACCTTCTCTGCGGGGCATAAGATAGACGATGTAAGGGTTGAGACGCATAAATTCCAGTTCCTTTATCCTGAAGGTGACCAATATCACTTTATGCATGTTGAGACCTATGAGCAGATATCGTTGCATAAAGATATCCTTGACGCTCCGGACCTTTTGAAAGAAGGCGAGAACGTAATGGTAATATGGAATACTGAGACAGATGCACCACTATCGGTAGATATGCCTGCTTCTGTTATTCTTGAAGTAACCTATGCCGAACCGGGCGTTAAAGGCAACACAGCTACCAACGCTACAAAACCTGCAAAGGTAGAGACAGGCGCTTCGGTCAACGTACCGCTTTTCATCAACGAAGGCGACAAGATCAAGATCGATACGGCTACCGGCCACTATATGGAGCGCGTTAAGGAATAGTTTATTTTGTTATTTGTGGATCTGGTTATTTGGCTTTGAGGATGTCTGTTCACAGATGATCGAATTACCGGATCCACGAATAACGAATTACCGCATCCACACATAACCAAATCCACAAAAAGAAAAAATGAAGTTCCCAAAAGTCTATCCTTTAAAAGAGATCGCGGAGATCATTGGTACAGCATATGTAGGCGATGATAACTTTCCGGTACACGGCATGAACGAGATCCACGTGGTGGAGCCAGGTGACATCGTGTTCGTAGACCATCCTAAATATTACGATAAAGCTCTGCGGTCGGCAGCGACCATCGTGCTTATCAATAAAGAGGTTGACTGCCCCGAAGGAAAGGCGCTGCTCATTTCGGACGACCCATTCAGGGACTTCAACAAGCTGACCAGGCATTTCAGGCCATTCATGTCGTCCAATGCCTCCATTTCGCCATCAGCTGAGATAGGAGAGGGGACGATCATACAGCCTAATGCTTTCATTGGCAACAATGTAAAGATCGGCAAGAATTGCCTTATCCATTCCAATGTAGCCATTTACGATAACACCATCATTGGCGACAATTGCATGATCCATGCTGGCACGGTGCTTGGCGCAGATGCCTTTTATTACAAAAAACGCCCTGAAGGCTTTGATCAGCTGCTTTCCGGCGGGCGTGTGGTGATCCACGATAATGTAGGCATTGGTGCACTTTGTACGATCGATAAGGGTGTTACAGGCGATACCATTATTGGCGAAGGAACAAAGCTTGATAACCAGGTACACCTTGGCCATGATACCGTAGTTGGCAAAAAGTGCCTTATCGCGGCACAGACCGGCATTGCGGGCTGTGTGGTGATAGAAGATGAAGTGACCATCTGGGGGCAGGTAGGAAGTGCCAGCGGCATTACCATTGGTACCAAAGCCATTGTACACGCCCAGGCAGGTGTTAGCAAGTCGATAGAAGGTGGCAAGACCTACTGGGGCACCCCGGCACAGGAATCCCGTGAGACCCTGAAGCAAATGGCCAACGTAAAACGCATTCCCGAACTATTCGAAAAACTGAAATAAGCATGACCGCGAAAGAGCTTGTAACCGAATACTATGAGTCCGGCGCGTCCAGGACGAGGGAGGGCATTGCGCGTTTCCTGCACGATGAAATGACACTGAAGTGGCACAGCTCAAAGGGCTACCTGCAGCTTGAAAAGAGCGACATACTGGCGCTTACGGCAGAGCTTGAAAAATCCTATTGTGCTTCGAGGCTGGATATCACCCACATCATTGCTGATGGCGATGCGGTATCGGTACGCTATACGCATTATGTGAACGCTTTCGAAAACCCCCACGAAGAGATGGTGCTGGCACATTTTATAGCGATATGGGAGGTGATGGACGGTAAGCTGTACAACGGCTACCTGATGAGCCAACTAGGTTAGCGAAATACCATTTTCGTAAAAATATCTTTATAAAAATCGACTTAAAAGCTATATTATATATTGCAAAAGTCCTATTTTTGCGTCACCATTTAAAAATAATTTAAAAAACATATCATGAGTGTTCTGGTAAATAAAGATTCCAAAATAATTGTACAGGGATTCACAGGAAGCGAAGGTACATTCCACGCTACCCAAATGATAGAATACGGTACTAACGTTGTTGGCGGCGTTACCCCTGGTAAAGGCGGGACTACCCACCTTGACCGTCCGGTGTTCAACACTGTAAGGGACGCTGTTGAGATCGCCGGTGCAGATACTACCATAATCTTCGTTCCGCCGGCCTTTGCTGCCGATGCAATTATGGAAGCTGCCGAAGCAGGCATCAAAGTGATCATAACCATCACTGAAGGTATTCCTGTTGCGGACATGATCAAGGCTTATGATTACATACAAGGAAAAGATTGCCGCCTGATAGGCCCTAACTGTCCGGGTGTTATCACTCCTGAAGAGGCTAAGGTTGGCATCATGCCGGGCTTTGTTTTCAAGAAAGGCAAAGTAGGCATCGTTTCAAAATCAGGTACGCTTACGTATGAAGCTGCCGACCAGGTAGTGAAGCAGGGCCTTGGCATCACGACCGCTATCGGTATCGGTGGCGATCCTATCATCGGGACTACAACTAAAGAAGCTGTTGAGCTTTTGATGAACGATCCTGAAACGGAAGCTATCATCATGATCGGTGAGATCGGTGGACAGCTTGAGGCTGATGCTGCTAAGTGGGTTAAGGCTGACGGTAACCGCAAGCCTGTAATTGGTTTCATCGCCGGTGAAACTGCTCCTAAAGGCCGTACCATGGGCCACGCGGGTGCTATCGTTGGCGGTGCTGACGATACAGCAGAAGCTAAAAAACGCATCATGAGGGAAAACGGCATCCACGTTGTTGACTCTCCTGCTGAAATAGGCAAAAAAGTAAAAGAAGTATTGGGATAATTTGATCCTGATCCAAGATATAAAAGGCTGTCCGTTAGGATGGCCTTTTTTTTAGCCACGAATTATACAAATTCCAACAATCTAGTGCAATGAAACATGAATTAGCTTATATAATTCATGTAATTTGGGGCAAAGAATTAATTACCTCGCTAGTTGTAACGCTTTATCCTTTGTTTCCGGACTATTTGCTGTCAGATAGGCCGGTACAAAATCCTCCCTGGGCGTGCCGTTTACATGATAGAGCCTTTCATACGGAATTTGGTAGCCATAGCCCGTATTCTTCATTTTAAATGTATAGATCGCGCCAAGCAATCCCGCCATCTTTGTCCCAACGGTCTGCGAGCGTTTCATGGCATCTAAGCCTATCACCATGCCTTCACCCATGCTGCCTGTCCAGTGGCCGGCCATGACTATGAGTTTGCCTTTGTAGGTGCTGCTTCTTGGAATTACATACTCGATCCACGAACGCACTGTGCCAAATTCCTTTTCATCGATCACATGTTTTTGGTAGGGTAGTTCCCTGTCGGTAAAGCGTCCCATGATGCCGCGTGCCACGGTGGTATTGCCCCCGCCCGGTGTATCGGTCAGGTCGAGGATGATGCTTTTGGTCTGCATCAGGGCGTCCATTGCGGTGTCGAATTCCTTTATCAGGCTGTTATTGCCAAGGGAGTTATTGACCTTTATGTAGCCGATGCCACCATCCAGTATTTCGTAGTGCAGCAATAGGGTGGCAGCCGGTTTTGCCGGTTCCTTATCGGGATGGAGTTCTTTTTCTTTCCCGTTGAGCTTTACAGTAAATACCCTTTTGGTGTCGTACTTTCCCGCAAAAAGCATATTGAGCGCATACGAATACATGGCATCGCTATAGTTGGTCGTAAACTTTGGCAGGAATTTCTGCAACTGTGGGGCAATAGGCTGGCCATTGAATCTCACTACCTCCATGCCGGGTTTAAAGCCAGAGGATTCGGCATTGGAGCCGGTTTTTACATCGGCAATGAAAAATCTATTGTCTTTCTTTTCAGCGAAAACATCAGCCCCGCTGGGAATGATCCTGTTGGATATGGGGAGGTTCAAATTGAGCGATACATGGCCGTTATGAAGCTCATTCACCACGCTTTCCAGAAACTGTACAAAATACCAGTCGTGTGTTATCGTATCGGCTTGCGGGAGGTAGATCTCCTTTACCTTATTCCAGTCGATGCTCTGTTTTTCAAAATAGGCATAGTGCTTATCGTAGTCCTTCCAAAATTCAAGGAAATCTTCGCGGTATTTGTTTTGGGCAAAAAGTGTTTGAGCTAACAGGAGTATGACAAAAATGAGTAGCTTATCAAGGCGCATTGCTTTTTTAGCAAATGTAAGAAAATACAAAAGATAATGTGCTGGTATTTACATACAGTATGATCAGTTTTTTCCTGCTTACAGATCACCCTAATTTCTCAAGTACCGTTTTCAGATCAATAGCATTATCAAAGAAGTCTTCCCATAGGTCGCCTTTTTCCTTCACGCGTTCCGGCAGGGTTTTGATGTTGTAATTTTTCAGGTCAAAACCTTTGTCATTCAGTTCCTCCCATTCCAATGGAGCGCTGGCGGTGGCACTTTCACGCGGGCGAAGGGAGTAGGCACAGGCCATCGTTTTGCCTTTGCCGTTTTGCAGGAAGTCGAGGTACACTTTGCCTTCACGATCCTTTGGCATGCGCTCCAGGCTGGTGATCTTAGGTAATGCCTTATGTACCGCCTGGCTGATGATGTGCGAGAAATCACGCGTCTGGTCGTAGGTATATTTCGGCATGATCGGAATGAATACGTGCAGCCCTTTGCCGCCGGAGGTTTTCAGGTAGCCTTTAATGCCGAGGCTGTCAAGTATTTCCTTTACTTTGTTGGCTGTCATGATGAGGTCTTTCAGCGTTGCCTTGTTCGGGTCGAGGTCAAAGATAATGTAATCGGGATTGTTGATACTTCCCACGCGGCTGCTCCAGGGATTGATCTCGATACATCCAAGGTTGGCCATGTACATCAGGGTCTCCTTATCATTGCAAATCAGATATTCTATAGATTCCCCTTTAGATGATGACTTTATCTTGCGTGTCTTTGCCCACGATGGCGCTTTCCCTGCCATGTCCTTTTGGAAAAATCCTTCGCTTTTGATACCGTCAGGCGTACGGCGTAATGATTGTGGCCTGTCCTGTATGTATTTCAGTACATGGTCAGCCATTGCGTCATAGTACGCAATAACATCACCCTTTGTATAGCCTTCCTTCGGCCAAAAGATCTTGTCAGGGTTGGTGATCTCCACCTTGTCCGTATTCCAGCCTTTTTTGCTTTCCATCGTATTTTTTATTTTGGCCTTCGCTGAAGGCTTCTTTTTGGCCATCCCATCTTTTTCAGGGAGGATGGTTTTTGTCTGCTTCGGAATTTCCCGGATAACTTCTGTTGGCTTTTTGTCAGTACGCAAGGCAATGAACACAGGATGCCTCAGGCTGTTGGTCTCTGTCCATTCCGAGTATTTTATCTGTGCCACGAGCTCCGGCTTGATCCAGTGTACCTTTGGTTCTTTAGGCTTCACGGCAAAAGGGCAGGTTTTTTGCTCCAGTTTTACCAGCCTATGGTACATTTCTTTTAGAGAATCCTCATTGAACCCTGTACCGACCTTTCCAGAGTATTGTAATTTGCCCTCTTCATAATAGCCTAACAGTAGTGATCCAAACCCGCTGCGCGAACCCTTCGGCTCTGTAAAGCCGCCTATGACCATTTCCTGCTCTTTAGTTACCTTTATCTTAAGCCAGTCTTTGCTGCGTTTATTCACATGGTATCGTGATGCGATCTTTTTGGCAATAAGCCCTTCACCGCCACTTTCTTTGGCTTCCTGCAATGCTTTGGTTCCTTTGCCCACAATATGACGGGAATAGATTATCGCATCTGTCTGAGGCAATACAGCTTCCAATATCCGTTTGCGTTGCAGCAGTTCAAGGGAGGTCAGGTCATAGCCATTGTAGTAAAGGATGTCGAAAACGTAGCATTTCAATTTGCCACGGTCAGGGTTTTCTCCAAAGTACTGCAGCCACTGGAAATGGCTGAGGCCTTTTTCATCTTCCACTACGATCTCGCCATCCAATATGATATCGTCTTTAATGATGCCGAAAGCTTGGACCAATCCTTTGTACTTTGCATTGAATGAAAGCCCATTGCGCGAAACAAGAGCTACCTTACCCTTATGTACTTGTATAAGGGCACGATAGCCATCATATTTATTTTCGAAGATCCAGTCATCACTTTCAAATATATCGTCCGCCAATGTGGCCAACTGTGGCTTCCAATCCTTTGGGAATGTTTTCCGCACTTTGGCATCAGCTACATCTTCTGCAGTAAAGGTCGGTTCCTCAGACTTCGGATTTGAATTGTCCGTAGGTCCTTCATCCAAAATATGGTCTGTGTCACCATGAAAGCTTTTCTTTTCTTCTTTATCGCTTTGCCAGATATCCGACTTCTTATCAATTTCTATTTCTTCCAACGTCCTTCCTGTCAATACCGACTGCTGGTCGAATTCTTTCTTATCGGCATATTCGTCTTTGCCTTTAAGCAAGAGCCATTCGTCCTGCTTGCCGCTCATCCGTACCAAATGATAAGAGCCTTTAAGCTTTTTACCTTGCATCACCACCTTTATGTTGCCGTCTTTATGCATTTTTTTAAGTAGCTTTTCGCTTTCCGCCACATCATCCGAACCTTCAGCCAGATAAGTGCCCGTGTCCCAAACCATAACCGTACCGCCGCCGTATTGCCCTTTGGGTATGGTGCCTTCAAAATCGATATAATCCATGGGGTGGTCCTCTACGTGCATGGCAAGCCGTTTTACTGAGGTGTCCGCTATAGGCCCTTTAGGTACGGCCCAACTTACTAAAACACCGTCTATCTCCAGCCGCCAGTCGTAATGAAGGCGGGAAGCATCATGCTTTTGCACGACAAAACGCAATTCTTTTCCAGAACTTTTGACCTTCCCTTTGGGTTCCTTCGTCTTTTTAAAGTCGCGCTTGCGGTTGTATTCGGTTAGCTTCATTGCAATTAATTTTTAATGGCCGCAAGGCTGGCTTTGAGCTGCTCCAGAAGGTCATCTTTTGCTGCCGGCGTTTTTCGGCGCCTGGTTGGCGTGGGCTCTTTTTTACCGGCCTTTTCAGAGGCTTTTTTCTTTATCATCTTGATCAGTTCAGCCTTGTAAGTATCCTTATATTTTGACGGATCAAATTTATCCGTCAGCTGGTCGATAATGCTCATTGCCATATCCAGCTCTTTCTTGGTGATCTTGATGTCTTTCGGTATAAGTCTGGCGTCATCAGGGTCACGCAGCTCATCCTGAAAACGTATCTGTATCAGGAGGATGGCATCTTCCTCCACCTTTAATATCCCTAAATGCTCGGTTGTACGCATCACGAATTTGCATAAGCCGACCTTTCCGGACTTGCGCAAAGCCTCCCTGAGCAATGCATACACTTTCTTTGCTTCCTTGGCAGGTTCTGTGATGTATGGCTTTTCAAGGTATTTGGAAGGTATCTCATCTTCATTGATGAATTCGAATATGTCAAGCGATTGCGTTTTTTCCGGCAGTACTTTTGCAAAATCATTTTTATCCAATACTACATAGTCACCGTTTTCCTTCCGGTAGCCTTTGGCGATATCTTCCCATGGGACTTCCTTGCCGTCCTTTTTGCAAACACGCACGTACTGGATGGCACACTTGTCTTTTTCACGCACCATGTCCAGCGCGATGCGGTGGGTCTGTGTACCGCTGTATAATTTGATGGGTATGTGCACTAACCCAAAGGAGATGCTGCCTTTCCATAATGCTTTCATGGTTTTTTAATTAAGTTTCTGACTCTTAAATTTATACAGTAATAACCCATATTGCAAGGCTTTTAATACTCCTTTCACATCCCGGTCAATTGCCGTTCTTTTTGGGATGCGTTAATTGTCAGTTTAGTAATATTAATATCTTGTTAATACAGATTTATTACCGACATTTGCATACTAAAAATCCACAAGGTAAATGTTATGCCATTTGCCAATATTATTATATAATTTACTGATTAAAGATGTACTTCCGAATCCTAAAAGCGCTTCTGCTTTTAATAACAATGACGATCCCGGCTTTAGCACAGGATACTAAACAAAATCCCGACGAACTTTATACGGCACATAATAAAGGTAAATTTTTCATTTACTGGGGCGGTAACCGCGAGAGCTATACTAAGTCCGATATCAATTTTACCGGTAATGGCTACAATTATACGCTTTACAATGTTGAAGCTCATGATAAGCCAAAAGGATGGAGTATTGATTATGTTAATCCATGCCGCATGACCATCCCGCAAACCAATGCGCGTATCGGCTACTATATTTCCGATCATTACAGTATTGGCCTTGGTGTAGACCATATGAAATATGTTATGACACAGAACAAGACCGTGAGGATTAACGGTTATATCGACCTGCCGGAAGATGAGGCCGGTTCGCAGTTCAACGGTACATACAATAATGTACCCAGGGTACTGACCGAGGATTTCCTGACTTTTGAACACACCGATGGGCTGAACTTTGTCAATGTTGGCATATCGCGTATTGACGATCTTTCAAAGTATCTCGGCATAAATAATACCGATATAGTCCAGGTCAACCTTACTGAAGGTGTTTACGGAGGCTTTTTGTACCCTAAGACGAATGCGAAAGTGATGAGCAAGAGCCGCCACGACGACTTCCATGTGTCAGGTTATGGTATTTCGGCCGAAGCAGGTATTAATATAACCTTGTTCAGGCACTTTTTCATATTGGGTGAATTCAGGTCCGGGTACATTAATATGCCCGATATCCGCACCACATATCAGGGAGCCGACAGGGCATCACAGCATTTCGGTTATTTCCAGAAGATGCTCTCTGTAGGAGGTATCTTCAGGCTATAAAAAAATGGGGCTCTTTCGGGCCCCATCTTGCAAGAATGCTGCTGTATTACTCCATCATATTGTCATCTGCTTCAGCAGCATCAAAGTTTATGGTGTTATAAGCGGCTTCCGTAAGTGTCATATCAGCTTGTTTCTCTTCTTCGAGAGTCATATGTAAAAGGGCTCCCGCCTCTTCCTCGCCAAGTGTTTTGGCAAAGGCGCAAATAGTGCCGTAGGTAGCGATCTCGTAATGCTCTATCTTTTGTGAAGCGGCAATGATACCGGCATCACGCACGGGGCCCGGCTCTGTGCTTTCCATGATGTCCTGTCCTTCTTTTATCAGGCCGTCCATTGCTTCGCATTTTTTGGCTACAGCTTTTTTGCCTGCAAGCTCAAATACTTTTTCAAGGCGTGCGATCTGCTCTTCGGTTACGGTAAGGTGTTCTTCAAGAGCAGCTTTCAGGGCGGGCGTTGTGGCATTCTTAGCCATTTTAGGCAATGCTTTAGTAAGCGCTTTTTCTGCCCAGTAAATATCTTTCAGGCTATCGATGTAAAGCTCGCGAAGGCCTTCGGCAGCTGTGCGTTTCGCTTTTACCTGTCCTCTCGCAGTAGTGCTTTTAGCGGCACCCGCCTTAGAAGCCTGTGCGGTAGTTTTTGGCGCTGCCGGTTTTGATACGGGCTTAGATGCAGTGTCGGTCGCCTTTTTAGATGCAGTTGATTTTTTAGCTGTTGTTTTAGTTGCAGTTTTCATAATGTTATTACTATTTTTGATAAATTGGCCTATTGCTCCTAACAAAATTAGGAAATGGATGACCTCAGGGTATTAATAAAAACATAAATCATTTTATTGTAACAATACTTTAACCGTCTGTGTTACAGTCGTATTAAAATAATGGCTTAACGTTATATAATTAAACAAAAAAGTTACATCCTGATGAAAACATGCTTTGATCCTGTCATATACCCTGATTCCAAGATCCTGATCCTAGGTACGATGCCGGGTGAGAAGTCGCTGGAACTACAGGAATATTACGGCAACCGAGGCAACCAGTTTTGGAGGCTGCTCTTTACATTATTCAATGAAGGCATGACCCAGGACTACAACCTGAAACTTGATCTGCTGCAAAGGCACAGGATAGCTGTTTGGGATGTGATTGAGGGGTGCGAGCGGGAGGGAAGCCTTGACAGTAATATAAAAAGGGAAGTGCCTAATGATCTTATAGGGTTTTACGAACGCTATCCTAATATAAGTCATGTGTTCTTTTCTAGTAAAAATGCCGCAGCCTATTATGACAGATACATTGGAAGAACCCAGGGGATCGCTTATGAAACACTTCCATCGCCAAGCGGGGCAAACGCCACTAGGTCTTTTGCTGAAAAACTTGCCGAGTGGAAACAAAAGATCCTGTCGGCATTAGTAGAATGAACGACAGGATCTTTCAGGGGGTTTGGTTAATGGGAGAACAAAATGTGGTTTGTCGATTAGGAAGTAAAATACCTCCTTAGCCTTCTTTGTCTGTAGCTTTTCATACCAGCGTGTATGAATTGCCTTACTCGGTTTTTTAGGTTGATCCAGGTCATGGCATTGTTTTTAATCCTTGTTTAACATGATACAAGTTTCAGAAAATTATAAGGAGTTTTAATTAATTAAATATTAAAATTTCGTTAGCTTGATAATTTGTATAAATGTAATAATATTTTAACTTCATTATTAATAAATCGTACATTTATTTATTAATTAAATGAAATTGTGATATTTTTCCTATTTTTCATTTTAAGGGTTACTTAACATTTACAGGTCAAAAATAATTTATTATAGTGATGTGTGATAGGTAGGAATTACCTGTTTTCACAAAACAGGTAATTCCTACCGTTATGAGAGTTGGAAAATATTTCGATCAAGTGTATTTAAATGTGAGGGACCCGATAGTGCAAAACTTAAAATTTATATCTTTGTGGCGTTTATGCGTATTGTATAAACTTTTGGTTTCCATGAAAAAGCTGATACTTTTCCTACTTATCTCGGTATCCTGTTGGTCACAGACAACCGGTTTTGTGGCACGTCATAAAGACCTTGTATGGGAAAATGTTGTCATTACCAATGAAAATAACATACCGGCACTTATAGCGCGGCATCCGCGCCTTGCTATTACTTCTTCAAATAAAACCCTCCACAAAGGATCGGGTACATTGTTTAAAAACACTTGCCCGGGCGCCTCAGCATTCATGGACTTTGAATTCAGCTTTGATTTTGAGATAGAATCAGGCGACGGAAAATACAGGGTAACGGTATATAATATCGTATATCATACCTCTAAAAGCAAAAAGACAGCTGCTGAAAAATATTTTCTGGAAAAGGGCCTGTTAAAGCACGACGAAATAACTAATAAAGACCTGATCTGTATCGATGCTTACCTTAACAGGATATTTACGATGACACAGGTATATAAAAATAAAATGTAAGCTGTGCTTTAATCTTATTTTTTCACTGCATTCCTTTACTCTTTATTCCTATCCTTTACAGGTGGATCCTGTACTAATGCGATAGTCTCTCGCTCGCTAACCCTATATCTTATTCTGCTCAGTTAACTACTATATTGATGTGGGAAGGGATAATGCATAAGTTAGTGTTGTAGTTAAATAGCTCATTTGCAAGTATAAAAAAAGATCCGGCTTCTTGGAGAGAACCGGATCTTTATATTATTTCAAAGGCTTACTAGTATTTTTGGCCTTTCATTTCTTTTTCGATCATGTCGTAGAACTGGTCGATCTTAGGTAGTACAAGGATCCTGGTCCTCCTATTACGGGCCCTTCCTTCGGCAGTTGTGTTAGCTTCAAGCGGCACATACTCTCCACGGCCTGATGCTACAAGGCGCTGCGGCTCGATACCGAAATCTTTTTGCAGTACCCTTACAATTGAGGTGGCGCGTTTAACGCTAAGGTCCCAGTTGTCCTGAAGTACAGGATTTTTGATCGGCACATTATCAGTGTGGCCTTCTACCATACACTCAAAGTTTGGCTTATCTTTTACGATAGCAGCCACTTTTCCAAGTATTTCTTTAGCCTTATCGGTAACTTCGTAGCTTCCGCTCTTAAACAGCAATTTATCGGCGATAGAGATGTAAACCACTCCTTTTTCTACGTTAACCTCAATGTCCGGGTCGTTAACGCCAACAGCCCTCTTAATGCTGGATACAAGCGCAATAGTTACAGAGTCCTTACGTGTAAGTGCATCCTGTAAACGCGTGATCTTAATGTCTTTCTCCTTAAGGCTTTCAAGTGTTTTTTCAAGATTCTCGGCCCCTTTCGACGAAAGCGTAGTAATTTGGTCTTTCGTGGTGATCAACTGGTTGTTGCTGGATTTTAGATCCTCAATTCGGGCAGCCATAACATCTTTCTCAGCAAGGCAAGTGTTTAGCTTTACGGTTGCTGAATTTAGCAGGTCCTGGCATTCTTTGTTCTTGGCTTCAAGCTCGGCGATCTTCTTTTTCGCGCCGCATGAAGTCAGCGTCAAACTGGCTAAAGTGAATAATAAAATGGCTCTTTTCATACGTTCAAAGTTTTAAATTTTAACAAAATTAGGGATTAAAAGACTAAATAATAACGAATTTGTCTATAAACTATTGTTAAAATTTTTGTCAAAAACCTTGCCGCCTTTGGCAAAATAGCGCCAAACGATACTCTTGGCCTTGTAGTAATTTTTGTACTGTTTTGGTTTTCTTTTATTTAAGAAGTAAAATAATTTTAAATAAAAATAGAAGTGCGCTCTTAAAATCGCGAAAAAGTGGGGAAATTTCCCCAACATAAGGAAACGGATCCCCGCCACGCCGTCAAAAAACAGTCGTATCAAGAATACCTGGAACAATTTTCCGGCAGGTAAGTTCTTTACCATCATCCAAAGCGAGTTCCTGAAGTTTAAGAACGTCTTGCGTGGGTTGTTGTTATTGAGCGTTGCCCCGCCCACATGGTAAATAACCGAACTGTGGCAGTAGCGTGTTCTGTAATTATGGTTAAATGCCCTCCAGCACAGGTCGATCTCTTCCTGGTGGGCAAAAAAGTCCTCATCAAAACCGCCCAGTGTGCGGTAAGCTTTTTTCCTGATGAAAAAACACGCCCCGGATGCCCAGAATATTTCGGTAGCATCATCATACTGGCCTTTGTCTTCTTCAATGGTCTCGAATATCCTGCCACGGCAGAACGGGAAGCCATACTTGTCGATAAATCCCCCTGCAGCACCGGCATATTCAAAGTAACTTTTATTTTTATAGTCCAGTATTTTTGGCTGTATGATGGCGGTATCAGTATCGGCCTCAAATAGTTCAATGATCGGTGCCAGCCAGCCATCGGTCACTTCCACATCCGAATTGACCAGCGCATATATTTCCTCCTCAACATTTTCCAAAGCTAGGTTATATCCCTTTGCATAACCAAAATTCCCGGTGTTTTGGATGATCTTTACTTCGGGGTAATTGAACCTGACAAATGCCACCGAATCATCTGTCGAAGCATTATCGGCCACATAGACCGTAGCTTCGGGCGAATTTTGTGTTACAGATGGCAGGAATTGCTCCAGCAGTCCTTTTCCGTTCCAGTTGAGTATTACAACAGCTATGCTTTTCATAGGGCAGGGGTATATTCGGGCAGGTCGCGCAGGAAAATATATTTCTCCGCCTCTTGGTCCATTTGGCAAAAGTAATGATTTAGCCCGTTGGTGACCATCATGTATTCAGCATCCACAGTTAGGTTATAGCGTGCGATCTGGTCGAAAGTGTTTTGCGAGATCGGCACTTCGGGCGCTTTGCATTCCACGAGAACCAGTATTTTTCCGTCAGGCTTGAAAACAACTACATCATAGCGTTTGGTAAGCCCGTTTATTTTAATGATCTTCTCTACGTTGATGTGTGACTTCGGGTATTTTTTTTGTTCGAGCAAAAAACATACTACATGCTGGCGTACCCATTCCTCGGGTGTGAGGACGATAAACTTTTTGCGTATGCAGTCAAAAATAGCGGGCTTATTTTCACTATTTTTGAAACGGAAACTATAGTCGGGAAAATTCAGTTTTTGCATCGCGCAAAAGTAAGATTTTTGGACATACCACATAAATGTTTTTATAAGCCAATGGACGAAGCCGCTAAAATTGTAAATGATATAAAACAGGGCAATATCAAGCCCATTTATTTTTTGATGGGCGAAGAGCCATATTATATTGATAAGATAACCGATTTTATTGAAGGCAATATACTTTCGGAAGATGAGAAAGGCTTCAACCAGATGGTGCTGTACGGGAAGGATGTAAGTATCGATGAGGTAGTGTCGAACGCCAAACGTTACCCAATGATGGCTGACAGGCAGGTGGTGATCGTAAAAGAGGCCCAGGAACTGTCCCGCACCATCGAAAAGCTGGAGAACTATGCCAATAACCCACAGCCTACAACGGTTTTGGTCATTGCGTACAAATACAAGACCCTCGATAAGCGCAAGAAAGTTACCAAGCTCATCGAAAAGAACGGCGTGGTTTTCGAAAGCAAAAAACTGTACGAAAACCAGGTGGCCGACTGGATAAAGCGTGTGCTGTCCGGAAAGAACTATACCATTGAGCCTAAAGCCGCGGCCATGCTGGTAGAGTTTTTAGGCAACGACCTGAGCCGTATCAGCAATGAGCTAGACAAGCTCATGATCATCCTGCCGGCGGGCAATGCCATTACGCCAAAGCTCATTGAGGAAAATATCGGCATCAGTAAGGATTACAATGTGTTCGAACTCCGTAAGGCCATTGGCGAACGCGACGAACTGAAAGCTTATAAGATAGCCGAATACTTTTCGCAAAACCCTAAAGATAACCCGCTGGTAATGACCGTGGGGCTCGTGTTCGGGTTCTTTTCGCAATTGCTGCAATACCACGGACTGAAGGATAAAAGCCCTTCTAACGCTGCCAAGATATTAAAGGTGAATCCCTATTTTTTGAAGGATTACGACATCGCCCTGCGCAATTTCCCAATGCGCAAGGTGAGTGCCATTGTGGCCACACTCCGGGACATCGACGTAAAAAGCAAGGGTGTTGGGGCAGGTAACATCCCACAAGCTGACCTGCTGAAAGAGATGCTGGTGAAGATTTTTAATTAGAGATATAATCCCGATATTTGCAGGCTAAATGAAAAGATAATTATGGGAATGAATAAGAATACCATCCTTGGGTGGGCAACTTTTATAATGATATTGATGGGGCTGCTGCTCATAGGACTGGGTGTGTACCGCTATGCCGATGTGGCCGGATGGGGATTCAGCGCAGTGGGATTGGGCTTTTTTGCGATAGCGTGGGTTTTTAGCTCGCTAAAAGGTAGAGTGTAACTATCAACAGATAAACGAATCAACAAATAAACATAAAATGTCAGACGATAAGAAAGTAATATTTTCGATGTCCCGCGTAGGGAAGACCTATGCAGGGGCGCAAAAGCCGGTACTGAAGGATATTTACCTGAGCTTCTTTTATGGGGCGAAGATCGGTATCCTGGGACTTAATGGTTCGGGTAAATCTTCCTTGCTGAAGATCATTGCCGGAGTAGACAAGAGTTACCAGGGCGATGTAGTGTTCGCACCGGGCTATACCGTGGGTTATCTTGAACAGGAGCCGATACTGGATGAGACCAAAACTGTGATCGAGATCGTGCGTGAAGGCGTTGCAGAGACCGTGGCGCTTTTGGACGAGTTCAACAAGATCAACGACAGCTTTGGCGACCCCGAAGTGTATGAGGATGCCGACAAGATGCAAAAGCTGATGGATCGCCAGGCCGACCTGCAGGATAAGATCGATGCCTCGGGCGCGTGGGAACTGGATACCAAGCTGGAGATCGCGATGGATGCCCTGCGCACACCGGATCCGGATACCCCTATCAAGGTGCTTTCGGGTGGTGAGAAAAGGCGCGTGGCGCTTTGCCGACTATTATTGCAGCAGCCGGACGTACTTTTGCTTGATGAACCTACCAACCACCTTGATGCCGAAAGCGTACTGTGGCTGGAGCAACACCTTCAGCATTATGCAGGAACTGTTATTGCCGTAACGCACGACCGCTATTTCCTTGATAACGTGGCAGGGTGGATACTGGAACTCGACAGGGGAGAGGGCATTCCGTGGAAAGGCAACTACTCCTCATGGCTTGACCAAAAGGCCAAACGCCTGGAGCAGGAGGAGAAAACAGCCTCCAAGCGCCGCAAAACACTTGAGCGAGAGCTTGACTGGGTGCGTCAGGGAGCCAAAGGCCGCCAGACCAAGCAGAAGGCGCGTCTCCAAAATTACGACCGACTATTGAATGAGGACCAGAAGGAACTCGACGAGAAACTGGAAATATACATCCCGAACGGGCCAAGGCTGGGTACCAACGTTATCGAAGCGCATGGTGTTGCAAAAGCTTATGGCGATAAGCTGTTATATGATGACCTGAACTTCACTTTGCCACAAGCTGGTATCGTAGGTATCATCGGGCCGAATGGTGCGGGTAAGACCACTATTTTCCGTATGATCATGGGTGAGGAGACGTCGGACAAAGGGGAATTTACCGTGGGTGAGACCGTGAAGATCGCTTATGTAGACCAGTCGCACTCCAACATTAACCCTGAGAAGACCATTTGGGAGAATTTCTGCGACGGGCAGGAGCTTATCATGATGGGTGGCCGCCAGGTGAACTCGCGCGCCTACCTTAGCCGTTTTAACTTTAGCGGAAGCGACCAGAATAAAAAAGTGGCAGCATTATCGGGCGGTGAGCGCAACAGGCTGCACCTTGCCATAACCCTGAAGGAAGAAGGTAACGTACTGCTGCTGGATGAGCCTACCAACGACCTTGATATCAACACGCTTCGCGCGCTCGAGGAAGGTCTGGAGAACTTTGCGGGCTGTGCGGTGGTTATTTCCCACGACAGGTGGTTCCTGGACAGGGTGTGTACGCACATCCTTGCGTTCGAGGGCAACTCTGAGGTATATTTCTTTGAAGGCAGCTTCTCGGAGTATGAAGAGAATAAGAGAAAGCGCCTTGGCGGTGACCTTACACCAAAGAGGATCAAGTATAAAAAGCTTATACGATGATAAAAAAAGAAGCCCACGCATTGCGTGGGCTTCTTTTTTTCGTTGTCTGTTCTTAGGTTAGAATTTGAACCTGATACCAAGAGCGATGTCCGGGCCGAAATTATCTTCGCGGAAATCATCACCAAAATAAAGTTCAGGCCTGAAGTCAAGGGATAGCATTAATGGTATGTCAAAGTTGTATTCGATACCAATGTCACCTGCCGCAAAAAGGAAGGTACCGCTGTCATCATCGCCATCATAATAGGCAGGCACGTTGTCAAACTCCCATGAACCTACACCACCACCTACACCGGCGTACCAGTTAAAGCCACCTTCGATGTTCCATACCCATTGGTATAGGGCAGCCAGTTTAATAGCATCATAATTTTTTGAGTCGCGCCACCCAAGGTCAAGCTCCAGCCTGTTGTTGTCTCCTAAAAGGCGTTGGTAGGATAATTCACCCCCAAATCCGTCGTTGTCACCAAGGCGTAAACCAAGTGCGTTCCTGTCCTGTGCGTTTGAGCTAAATGCTAATCCGATTAGCATGAAAGCAGATAACAATAGTTTTTTCATAATGATCCATTAGTTGTTTACTTGAGGCAAATTTAAAAAGGTCATTTTTGTAAGAATATGCTATTGTTAATGTTTTAACAGTTATCATTTTGTTAAACTTAATCTTACTAATTCTAAAAGGCAGTGCCCCAAAGGTTTTAAAACCTTTGGGGCACTTATTGAATGTTATTATATTTCTATTCTACCTCGTAGTCTATCAAGATCTCCTCCTGGGTTTCTGATCCGCTTTGCGGTATTGGCAATTGCGCGCCAAATGGTCCCAGTTCATACTGGAAACGGGTGTCTACATATACAACCCCAATCCCTTCCGCATAATATTGGCTTGAAATTAATACATCCTGGTCGCTCATGAGTGGTATAGGCAATCCCTGAAAGTTGGCAGAGATCGCCAGTGAAAGTTTTGTCTCAATGCGTTTAACATTGGTATAAGTTTGATCATCCACGCTATAGGTGGCCAGGTTTTCTTTGGCTGTGGTCGTAAGTGTATAATCAATGGTAAGTGGTACGCCTTCATATGTTTGGTTGATGGTACCGCTAACATTGTCAAGCTGTGTATTATTGGCTGCACCCTCTTTAAATATTTTAAAGTCGGAAATGGCAATGCTTACGGGGAATTGTTCAGAAAAAGGAATAGTTGCCGAGCCTGATATCAAAAGTTCGTCGCCCGATATACGCACGCCATTATTACCCAGGGCTCCTGAAAAGAAACCTGAAGCAAGGAATTTGGTCTTTAATTTTTTGTACGTATTGTTGCCGATCACGGTATCGTTGGCTACATATAACGAATCTCTGCCATTCTGCAGTGATCCCTGTACATCGTACACCCAGTAATTGCCTGTGGCAACAGGGAGGAAATTGGTAGCATTGCCATTATTGTTGTTGCCATTGCTGTCGTCGCTGGAGCAGGATATGACAAAGAAGCCGAGTAAAATAAGTAATGATCCGATTTTTTTCATAGGTTAGTTAAGTATAAGTTTCTGCGAATATACTTATTTTTTTGTATGATGCGGAACGAATTGCGTGAAGGATGGGAGCGGCATCCCACCGCTTTCTTCGGCGGTGGATATAGGGGACAGCCTGACGCTGTAGCTTGCGGAAGCGGTACGCCCAAAAGATTATGGTATTAATAGTGAAGAAACCCTTATTTTTGTGGAAACACTTCACTACAATGGCAGGAAATACTTTTGGCACCTTATTCAGGCTTACGACTTTTGGCGAATCGCACGGACAGGCAATAGGTGGTGTTATTGATGGCTGCCCCCCGGGTATCGAACTGGACTTCGATGCGATACAGCACGAGCTCGACAGGAGGAAGCCCGGACAATCAGCGATCGTGACCCAAAGGAAGGAGGATGATAAAGTGCAATTCCTGTCGGGTATCTTCGAAGGGAAAACTACAGGTGCACCCATAGCGTTCGTTGTGAATAATATCAACCAGAAGCCGGATGACTACTCTCATCTTAAAGATATATACCGACCGTCGCACGCCGATTATACCTACGATAAAAAATACGGTATCAGGGACTACCGTGGCGGCGGCAGGAGTTCCGCGCGCGAAACCATAAGCAGGGTAGTAGGGGGCGCTGTTGCACGACAGGTCATTCCTGATATCAGGATCAATGCTTTTGTGTCGTCGGTAGGCGATATATTCATAGACAAGCCTTACCAGGCGCTGGACCTTTCGTTAACGGAGAGCAACGCCGTACGCTGCCCTGACCAGGAAACGGCAGAAAAAATGGAGGCATATATTAAGGAGGTGCGCAAAGAAGGCGATACTGTAGGCGGGACCATTACCTGCGTATTGCAAAACGTGCCTGCCGGTTTGGGTGAGCCGGTCTTCGACAAACTTCATGCTGAACTGGGCAAGGCGATGCTATCCATCAATGCGGTAAAGGGGTTTGAATATGGAAGCGGCTTTTGCGGCGCACGGATGAAAGGTAGTGAGCACAACGACCTGTTCAATCCCGATGGCACTACCAGGTCGAACCTTTCAGGAGGCATACAGGGTGGCATAAGCAACGGTATGGATATTTATTTCAGAGTGGCATTTAAGCCTGTAGCGACCATTATGCAGATGCAGGAAACGATCGATAATTTAGGGAACATTGTACAAATGCAGGGCAGGGGGAGGCATGATCCATGTGTAGTGCCTCGTGCCGTACCTATAGTGGAGGCCATGGCCGCGCTCGTATTGGCTGACTTTGCATTGATGTAGTATAGTTTTAATTTGTGTAATATCTTATTAATTAGCGTTTTTAAATATATTTAGTTAAATTTTGGTTTATTGTTTGATCATTTTGTCTCGTTTAACTGTAATAGGTCGTGTTTATTGACTTTCGATCGAAAAAAATCTATCTTTGAAGTTAACAAAGCTAGGCGTCATGAACAAACAACTACTATTGGCAATAATACTGCTATTTTCCATTTTTGCGGCAGAGGCCCAAACTATTTTGATCGAAGATGGTTTTGAGGACTACGAGGATTTTGCTATTTCCGGTTTTGGTGGATGGATCACCCTTGATCTTGATGGTTCAACGACCTATACCGGTGGCGGGGGGATACCGTGGGAGAACGCTAATGACCCGCAGGCATTCATAATTTTCAATCCCTTGGCTGCCATGTCAGAAAATATTGAAACAGGTAACGAAGTGAGGAATTTTGATCCTCATGGCGGTCAAAAATATGCCGGGTCCTGGGCAGCCGTAATGCCGGGTGATGATGTAGGCGGCGCAGGCCCGAACGATGATTGGCTTATAAGCCCGCCGCTTGAGCTTGGCGCTTCAGAAAATGAGCTCACTTTTTGGGTCAAATCACTATCTAACAGTTATGGGCTTGAAAATTACCAGGTAGGCATATATACCGGTGCCGGGATACCTGTTGGTTCTTCCGATCTCACTTTGTTGCCGGGAGCAGTCGATCTTAGCGCACCCTACCCGGAATGGGAATTAAAAACGTTTTCACTGGATGACTATTCCAACCAGACCATAAGGGTAGGTATACATTGCATATCTGAGAACGTGTATTTTTTCATGGTTGACGACTTTAAGGTCACCACAGCTACAACTGCGGGTGTTAACAATAGTCTTTCATCGCTGGTCTCAGTATACCCAAATCCCGCTACAAATGTGGTGAACATTTCCGGTAAAAATCACGTCCTTATTAGTAATGTTAGTGTTGCCGACGTTAACGGCCGTTTGGTAAAACAGGTGAATTCGGGGAATGTTGGTGCAACACAGATCAGTTTGTCCGGCCTTGAGCCCGGTTTGTACATAGTGACGATTTTGTCGAATGAGGGAAGTATGACAAAAAAAATAGTAAAAAACTAATTAGTTCTCAATATTATAAAAGAAACGGGCTGTAATAGCCCATTTTTTTTGCTAAATTTTCATTTGATAAGTTGGAAGTGAATTATTTTTTCCTATTTTTGGGAAAAATTAAAATTATCATCATGAAAAAACTATTACTTTGTTTGGGGATGGTTGCCTTTTCCCAAATTTCTATGGCACAGGTTGCCTTAACTGAAAGTTTCGAGAGTGAGACTTTCCCTCCTACAGGATGGACAGTAGAAAATACACACCCTACAAAGAACTGGGCAAGGATGGGTGAAACTACACTTACAGATTTCCCTCCTCTTACAGGTACGGGATCTGCTTATGTTATGTGGGACACACCTATCGCTTCAGACGAAAGCCTGATCACACCTGGTTTTAGCCTGCTTGGGTATTCGTCAGCTTACCTGAACTTCAGCTTTTATGGAAGTTATACGTATATGGTAGCACCTAACAATAATGGTGATTTTACTGTATCCGTTTCAGTTAACAATGGTGCGTGGCAAGAGGTTTGGAACGAGGAAGATGAAGATGAGGCTACTTTTGACGAAGGTATTATCTACAAGAGGATCGACATTAGCGCTATCGCTGCCGGCCAGACTAACGTAAAGGTAAAATTCAATTACACTGCTCTTGATTCTGATGTTGTTGTTCTTGATGACGTAAGCGTTACAGCATGTGCGCCTATCTCAGGACTTACACTTGCAGCACTTACTTCAGGAGGCCCTTCATTTACTTGGGAAGGTTCAGCTGCAGGCTACTCGATCGAATACGGCCCGGCTGGATTTACACAAGGTAACGGTACAGGAACTGTAACTACAGATACTGAAGCTTATGAGTTCACAAACCTTACAGCTGGTCAGGCTTACTCTTTCTACTTCCGTTCTGACTGTAACTTTGGCGCAACAGGAGCATGGGATGGCCCTTACACAATAGGTGTGCCTATCACTACGCCTGCTACACTTCCTTACAGCTACGATTTCGAAGCTTTCAATAATGCTACTGCAGGATGGGCTACACTTAACGGAGCTACCGGTGGTGTATGGGGTGTTTACAACGGACCTGAAGCATTCCAATATGACGGTGGTAACTTTGCAGGTGCTATAGGTGCTGGTGCTGTTACTAACTCATGGTTGTTCTCAAGGGGTCTTAACCTTGTAGGCGGAAGCCAGATCACAGTTTCTTACTGGTTGAGGAAAGCTGACCTTGGTACTGGAGAAAGCATCAACAACAACATGACAGTTACTATCGGTACTGATAAAACTGCAGCTGCTCAAACAACTGTTATCGCTACGCACAATGGTATCGAAGAAACTGAGTACACTCAGCAGACATTCACTTACAACGTACCTACATCTGGTATCTATTACCTTGGCTTCCACGCTACAACTGGTATCCAGACAGCAGCTACTGCAGGTGGTATATTGCTTGATGCAGTAAGCGTTACAGGAGAAACTGCAGGAACAAAAGATTTTGCTTCGCAACTATCTGTATTCCCTAACCCTGCTACAAATGTTATCAACGTAGCTAACAACAACGGTATCCTTGTTAACGGTATCCAGATCACTGACCTTAACGGCCGTACAGTAAAAACTGTGAAATTCGCAGGTGTTACAGAAGCTCAGGTTAACATCTCTGACCTTGCAAGCGGTATGTACCTTATGACTGTATCTTCAGACAAAGGAACAATGACACAAAAGATCGTGAAAAACTAATTACAGTTTTCCATAAAATAAGAAATCCCCCCGCTACAGCGGGGGGATTTTTATTTTTATACATGTGTCAGGAGATAAATTTTAAATAGATGAAAAAGGATCTTATAAAAACTTCGTCTTCATTTCAGGTGTAGGTATCATGCACTCGTCTTTTTTGCCATACCATTTATAGCGGTTCTTAGCTACATAGTCATACACTTTGTTGGATAGCCATGTCGGCAGTATGGAAAATGCCCCCATAAGCGGAAAAAAGCTTCCGAGTTGCTTTGCTATCTTTATGGCGGCTTCAGCTTTGTAATAGTAAGCATGGCCGGGCTCATAAAGTATAATGGAATCGGTTTTGGAAGTATCGATGCCAATATGTTTTATGATCTGCTGCCCAAGTTCCGACTGCAGTGCTACAAAGCGGAATTTGTCCTTTTTATCCCTTTTGATAATGAATTGTACCGTGGCATCGCACAGGTTGCAAATGCCATCGAATAATATGATCTTTTTATCTTTAGGAAGGTTTTCCATGTTATTTCTTTGCGGCTTCTACCAGCTCAAGCAATTCAAGGTCGACTTTTGAAGTAAAGATACCGTAATTTACCGTTGCCTTTTTTTTCTCGATCACATCGATAGTCCCGACCGATCTGCCATCCAGCATCCGCACACGGTCACCGACCTTTAGTATCGCTTTAGGCTTCTCCACAGCCTTATCTTTTATTTTCTTTTCTTTTTTCTCCTGGCGTATCTCTTCCACCTTTACCTGTACTTCGGCAATTACCTGCTTCTGTACTATTTCCTTTTGCTTTATCTCTTTCGGTGTCGCCTTTTTACGCTTTGAGTTCTCTATCTCCACCATCTTCAGGAATTCGCCTATAAGGTCCTTTTTGTTTTTGTTGTTGAAGTACTTCTCGCTGATGTCCTCGATCTTTTGCCCCATGTAAATAAGGCGCTGGTTAGCATCATAAAGTTCCTGATAGCTTTCCAGTTTTTGTTGTATCTTGGTATTGATGTTCTCCATCTTCCTGCCTTCCTCGCGTGCCTTTATTTCTTCTTCTTTAAGTGTCTGCGAAGTTTTTTCCAGCTTGGAACGCTCCTTTTGCAGGTTGGCAATGGTCTTGTCAAAGCGCACCTTGCTTCCTTCTATCTTCTTCTTCGCTCGGTTGATCAACCCATAAGGGATACCGTTCTTTTGCGCTACCTCGAAAGTAAAGGAACTTCCGGCCTGGCCCAGTATCAGCTTGTACATCGGTTCCAGCGATCTTTCGTCAAAAAGCATGTTGGCGTTAGTTGCATACGGCAGTTCGTCGGCCAGGATCTTAAGGTTGGTGTAGTGCGTCGTGATGATGCCAAAAGCCTCTCTGTGGTAAAATTCCTCAAGGAAGGTCTCTGCCAAAGCGCCGCCGAGTTCCGGGTCTGAACCTGTACCGAATTCATCGATCAGAAACAACGTCTTATCATTGCATTTCCTGAGGAAGTAGTTCATGTTCTTCAATCTGTAACTGTAGGTGCTCAGGTGGTTCTCGATTGACTGGTTATCGCCAATATCGGTCATGATGCGGTCGAATAAAAAGGTCTCGCTTCGTTCATGCACCGGTATCAGCAGGCCACATTGCAGCATAAGCTGCAGTAGGCCAATGGTTTTCAGTGTAATGCTCTTACCGCCTGCATTGGGGCCGGATATGACAATGATCCTGTTATCCTGTGTCAATTCAATGGTTTGCGGGTACGTTAAATCGCCTTTCCTATTATTGTTCGACAATAGGATAGGGTGGAAAGCCTCCCTGAAATATAATCGTTTTTCATTTGTTATGCTCGGCAGCAGTGCGTTGATCCTGCGGGCATACTTGGCCTTCCCGGACACCACGTCAATATCGGTCAGGAATTCCTGGTAGTCGTACAATAACGGGACGAATGGCCTTATCACGATACTCAACTGTTTGAGTATGCGCTTGACCTCTTCTTTCTCTTCATATTCAAAATTCGCCAGCTCACGCGATAATTTAAGTGTGGCTTCAGGCTCAATGTAGGTAATGCTTCCTGTCTTGGAACTGCCAAGTATCGAACCTTTAACCTTCCTGCGGTACATGGCGAGCACGGCAAGTACGCGGCGATTCTCTACAACACTTTCCTTAATGTCGTCCAGGTACCCCATGCCGTTGTACTGGCTCAGTGCCGATGCGAAGCTTTGGTTGATGCGCCCCTTTACCATACCCATTTCGCGGCGGATATTGGCAAGCTCTGGAGATGCATCGTCTTTTACCTCGCCATATTTGTCCACTACTTTGTCGATGCTTTTCAGGATCTCTTTAGTATATTCTACCTCTAATGCCCTTGCATTGAGGTTGGGGTAATAGTCGTTGAATTTTTCAAGGAACTTAATGAGCGTATTGGCCGTGTCCGATAGGTTGGCTATCTTCCTGAACGCCGTGGCATCGAGGTAGCTGTCCTCAATGGCAAGGAACTTTATCTCATTGGTTATAGGTTCAAAGCCATGGTTGGGCAGGGCATTGTTATTGTCGAAAGAGGATACATATTCCGATGTCTGCTTAAGCGCCTCCATCAGTGCTTCCTTATTTTTGAACGGTATGATTTGCATGGCTTTCTCCTGGCCGGGTTCTGTCGTACAGCCCGATGCCACCGCTTCAAGCACCGTATGGAATTCTAAGTCTTTGAGAGTTTTATCTGTAATTGTGATCATTCTTTTCGTAAAGCAAATTCCATGCAAAAATACTACATATTGCTAAGGCCTGCACATTTGGCAGTAAAGTTTAAGATGTCTTTATATACTGGCAATTCGCCACGTTCTTTATATTTGCATATAATTGGAGAAAAATGAACGTAGCCATACACGATTCCTGGAAGGAAGTACTTGCCCCCGAATTTGAAAAACCTTATTTTGAAAGCCTCATACATTTTGTAAAAAGTGAATATGCCGCATCAGAATGCTATCCACCCGGTAAGCAGATATTTTCCGCATTTGACCATTGCCCTTTTGATAAGGTAGAGGTAGTGATCCTTGGGCAAGATCCGTACCATGGCCCGGGGCAGGCGAACGGCTTATGTTTTTCGGTCAATGACAACATCCCGATGCCGCCATCGCTCCAGAATATATTTAAAGAAATACAAACTGACCTCGGCAAGCCTTTTCCTCCCAGCGGCAACCTCGAGCGCTGGGCAGGACAGGGTGTACTGCTGCTCAACGCTGTACTGACCGTGAGAAGAGGTGAGGCCAACAGCCATCAGGGTAAAGGCTGGGAATTGTTTACCGATGCTGTTATCCAAAAGATCTCTGATGAAAAAAAGGATGTGGTGTTCCTGCTATGGGGCGGGCCGGCCAAAAAGAAAGGCGCACGTGTAGACAGGAGCAGGCATTTGGTGCTCGAGTCGGGCCATCCTTCGCCGCTGAGCGCCAATAAAGGGCATTGGTTCGGTAACAGGCATTTCAGCAGGGCAAATGAGTTCCTTACATCAAAAGGCAAGAAGCTGATCCAGTGGTAAGGGTTTGACGGGTCAGGAGTTTGGGCGATGGCTTTTGATAAGAAATATATTTATTAAAGCATCGATATTTTAGCTTAAGTAAAAATATTTTCATGTTGCCGCAACAAGAATAATAGTACTTTCGTTAAAGCAAAAACCATCTTCCCGGCATGAAAAAAATACTGCTCTTCCTGATATGTTGCAGCATCCTGTCCTGTAAAAAAGAATATACCGTGGAGCGGTCATTCTGCTACTGGAAAACCACCTACTGGAACGATAGCATTGATCAGAGAACTGCCGATTCGCTTGGCGTGAAGCATATTTATCTCAGGCTGTTCGACGTGGGCTGGAACCCCTATGCAAAAAGCGCCGCGCCCATGGCTACGCTTTGGGATTTTTCGGACGATGCCAACCAAATGCAGGTGACTCCGTGTATTTATATCACTAACGATGCGATGCAGCAAAGCACCCGCCCCCAGCTTAAAAAGCTCGCCGAAGATGTACGCCAGCGAATGAACACCATACTCCAGGGGACGCGTGAGCGAACGGCTCGGTATACAGCCTACAAAAAGGTAAGCGACAGCGTTTACAAAGGCGATATGGATTCACTTGAACGGTACGAAAGGACTATGTTCGATAACCGCATAAAAGAGATACTTATCGATTGCGACTGGACCCAGGCAAGCCGTGACAATTATTTCTATTTCTTGTCAGAGCTTAAAAAAGAGATACCGGCCTATAAAGTTGCCGCGACCATCCGCCTCTGGCAGTACAGGGATCATGAAAAGGCCGGTGTGCCTCCTGTAGATAACGGCCTGTTAATGTGCTACAATATGGAAAGCCCCACCGATCATAAGAATAAGAACTCCATAGGCTCTCCAAAGATATTAAAGCAATATGTGAACCATGATGATTACCCGCTTAAGCTCAATGTGGCATTGCCGATCTTCAACTGGTCGCTCGTGTTCCGCGGCGGACAGTTTTTAGGTATCCTGGCCAATAGCAATATGATCGACATGAATGGTAAACGATTTAAAAAGATCGATGAAAATCGTTACGTATTTACGCGTGATGAGGTTATAGGCGAAACCTTTTACCGCAATGGCGATGAAGTGAGGGTCGAAAAGGTGAGCGATGCTGAAATGCGTGAAATGATATCGATACTCAAAGATCACATCGATCTGGAGAACTCGAAGGTTACCTTTTTTTCATGGGATGAAAATTTTATAAAAGACTATGGCATCAAAAACATTTCAGGATATTACAGCCTGTTTGGCTCTTAGCATCATTTTTCTATACAATTCAACAGCAAGTGCCTGTGGTTGGGGCGATGATGCCGAGACCCTGCGTCTTGCTTTTTTCAGGGCCGAAGCACGCGGCATGGCCAAATTCAGCCCATTTTATTATTCCGAGCATTATTTTAACCAATACGAAATACACAGCACGCAGGACCGTTGGCGCAATTGCCGTGAATGGCAGCAAAAGCTGGGAGCGTCTGTTAGCGTTGACCATATTTATGAGCTGCAGTATAAGACCGATCCCGAAAAGTTCCAGTTGGCTTATGGAACCGGGACACTGGATACCGCATTTAGGGGAAATACTTTTATAAAAAGCCTGCTACTACCCAAAAATAAGCCTTTGTTGGAGTATTTTGCCTTTGCCAAGGAAATGGAATACTACCAGAATCCGCAAAATTCAAAGTGGGAATCGTGGGACGATACGGGCCGCCGCGACTATTGGGAACAGAATGAGCCACAGTCGGTTTCGCTGGTGCATATCGAGAAAAAGCTTGCGCAGCAAAACGACCATTTTTTGCAGCAGCGCTATGCCTTCATGCTGATACGTTACGGCAACCCGATGAATATCATAAAGCTGTATGACCAATATTTTGCCAACGATGGCAACCGTACAATACTGCAGCCCTGGGCATTGCTTTTAAGGGCATATGTTACTGAAGACAAGGCTGAGCAAAATTACTACCTTAGCCGCGTTTTCGACTTGTGCGATGAAAAGGTAATTGCCGTGATGCAGCGGTTCAACCATGACGAAGTTGAGCGCACACTGGCTTTCGCAAAAAACGACCATGAAAAGGCGGTAATACTGGCGATAAAGGCAATGCGCAGCCCGGGGCCTGCATTACAGGAGATAATTAGAATAAACGATCTTTCACCGGGAAGCAATTATGTGAACATGCTGCTGGGACGCGAGATCAACAAGCTCGAAAACTGGATATTTACGCCCGAAATGATGTCTGCAGGACCCGAAGCAGGGTCGCAGTATGCCTGGAGCCAGGAATATATCAAAGCCCGCACGGAGAACCTGCAAAAGGATATGGCCTACCTCAGGGAGTTAAAAGCTTACATTAAAGACATAAGTACCAAAGGGCCGCAGGACAACGATTACCTCATGTCGTGCCTGGCGCACCTGTGCTTTATGGATGATGATATCGAGGGTGGCTACACATATGCCCACGCCATCGGCAATGATGCACCCGCATCCATAAAAGCCCAAAAAGCGATAGAAATGGCGCTGGTTGCTTCAAAGCAGCATAGCCTTTCGGATACTGCCGTACAGCAGCAATTTTATGATGCCTTCCAGCAGCTGTATGCACTGGCGGGACAGGACGAGTCGTACGGGAAAAGCCTGTACAGCCTGCTTAAAATTTTGAGTGCCGAATATAATAAGGCCGGCGATATGGCTACGGCCGGGCTGCTGTTCCTCAAGGCTGAGAATTTTAAATATTCCACTGACGGTTATGGATGGGGTGAAGAACCCGAGTCGCCGGATTACGAAAAGGTAGCATATTTCGACCGTTTGGCTACGCTGAACGATATGGATAATGTGGTAAAGATTATCGGAACCAAAAATAAAAGCCCTTTCCACAGGTTTATTTGCGAAGGAACGACAACGGATGTCAATTTTTACCTCGATCTGAAAGGTGCGATTGCCTTACGGCAGAATAACCTTCAGTTGGCCTACGACATTTATAAAAAGATCCCGGATGCGTATTACGAAAAACACTATCCTTATTCAGAATATTTGGCGAGCGACCCTTTCTACCCACGCATACTGTATTATGCTAAAACACAAGCGGAACAGAATAAGGAATATAAATTCAATAAAGCCGTTTTCATTAAACAGCTTATCGCGCTCAGCAAAATGAATGACCCCGAAAGCTGCCTAAAACTGGGACATGCTTATTACAACCTGAGCTATCGCGGCAGCCACTGGCTTATGGTTAGCTATTTTCAGGGAAACCTTTACTACGATGCGGTGTATGGCGATATGGAAAAAGCCAAGAAAACTTTTTCCGGAGGGAATTATACCGATCTTACACAGGCAAAATACTGGTATAACAAAGCTTATAAGGCAGCGCCAAATAAGGAGCAAAAAGCCATGGCTGCGCTCATGCTTCACGTTTGCGAAAAGCATACCGACTTCTCTCCCTACTATTCATGGGACGGGCCGCGTAAATTACAGGCTGATAAATGGGTAAGGGTTTTTTATAAGGACTTTAAAAATACTAAAACATTTAAAAAATTCAGCTGCCCGGAACTGGAGGTGTACCTGCAATAGGAATACCTATCAATTGAATGTCAATGCGCCCAGTATCTCCTCGCTCATGAAAGGCCCGCCGGGATATTTGGCAGTATAGTCAAGGTTGAGCCACACCTGTCCGCGTTCGTCGATGTGGTAATGGATCTCCTTTCCGCGGCTTTCTTCTACGAACAGAAGTTCTTTAATGAGGTAGTTGGCCGTTTCGAGGTCGGTCTTGCTTCCTATGAGCATTTCAGGGTACAAATGCCCCCCTGTGTGGATGATACGGGGTGTGCCGCCCACAGCACGTATACACGCCGACATCAGGATCGCATGGTCATCGCAGTCGCCCGAAAAATGCTTTACCGACTCACTGGCATGCGCAATGTATTCGCTGTGCTTTGGATCGTCTACATAATTCCAACGGTCGCGTATTTCCTTGAATACCGCAAAACACTGGATTATACGCCGGTGTTTCTTGTACCCCGGTACGTTCCTGAAATATTTGGTGGTCGCCATCACAGCAAAGTTGCGCACATCGGGATTTGTGTGATCCACCGCATCGATGATCTTTGATTTGTTCGGGAATGGCAGCAGTTTTGAGATGATGATGTCCTGCGGATTGGGGTCCTCGGCCATACTGTAGACCATCGACCTGTAGTCCTCATACACCGCATTGAAGCCGTAATTCCCGAACAGTGTACCATACAACAGCGCCAGCAGGTATAAAGCGATACAAACGATCAGTATGGTTTTAAGTAACCGCAATACCAATTGAATGGCTGTCACCAACGTGATGAATATCAGGATACGGTCAAGTTGGTAAGGCCATTCCGGATCTGTAAGGTTTTGGTGGATGATGATGAAAAGCGGTATCGCGATCAGTATGTTAAGCGCAAAAATGATAACGGAATCCCATGGCTTCTTAACCTGGAGCTTCGTTTTTATTTTTTCTATTTTTGCGAGGTACGGCTTTATCATCGTGCATAAAAATAAAACAAATTGTTTTATCCCGCTGCAGTTTCAAATGCAGCCTTTTTTTCTATTATTTTCAGTTCGAACAATTGGTCCTGTACTTTTTCAAACGTAGTACTGTCCAGTTTCTTTTGTGACCATTCGGTTAATTTGAGCCATTCCCTGATGTCTTCGATCTTCTGGTCGTAACGCTTTGCAAGTATATGATCGATATCCGGCAAATCTTTAAACCCTGTGGTCATCTGATTGATGCTATCCAAAAGCATACCGATTTCATCCGGATGCTTTTCCAGAATTTCATTCCGCACAGCGATCACAAAGCATGGCCATGGGGTAGGGCAGTCGCCAACCCTGCGGAATATACCCACATCAACTATCGGTTTGGTCATGAACCGTTCCCACATGAAGTAGTCAGCTTTCCCTGTGGTCAGCGCTTCCACGGCACCGTCAAGCGTATTGATCACTTCAAACCGCAGGCTGTCGGTGTTCCATCCCTGCTGTTTCGCATTGACGATAGCCATGAGGTGTGACCCTGAGCCATAACGGCTTATTGCGACATTACCATCTTGCAGATCTTCCAATGATCGGTAACCAGACCCGGCCGCAACATGGATACCCCATATTAAAGGCGATCCCACATATACCTGCACTATTTTACTTTCGTTCCCGGCGGCAATGTCTTTTAGGATGCCTTCGGTCAGTATCACGGCAATGTCAGTACTGCCGTCACGCAGCATCTGGCAGAGTTTTCCGGTACCTTCGGGTACATCCGTCCATTCTACATCCAGTCCCGCGCCGGCAAATTTTCCTTGCTCAATGCACAAGTGCCACGGCAGGTTAAAATGTTCCGGTACCCCTGCTATCTTTACTACTGTCATTAGCTATTTGCGATCTTATTTAAAGTATATTCGATGAGGTTGTTCACGGCGGCGTACGGGTCTTCGCTAAAAGTTCCATTGGCACGGTTGGCGATGATGGCATTCAGCGAAAGTGCTTCGTGGCCCAGCAAGGCCGAAAGGCCGTAAATAGCTGCGGTTTCCATCTCGAGATTGGTTATCCTGTCCCCTTTATGGTTAAAGCTGTCCATTTTCGTGTTGAGTTCCGCATCCTGTAATGCGATCCTCAATACACGTCCCTGCGGACCGTAAAAACCTCCTGAGGTCGCGGTTATCCCTTTATGCATGCTGTCGCTGAATATCATTTGCTCCAGCTTTTTACTGCAACGCACAAGGCACGGATGTCCTTTACGAAGGTCCCAGTTAGTATGGCTAATGAAAGCCTTCTCAGCTTCCTGGTCGCTAATGGTGTCTATAGGGTAGGAACGGAGCATATTATCGAGGCTCAGGCCATATTCTGAGAGAACAAAGCTGTTTACAGGTATGTCCGGCTGTAATGCCCCGGAAGTCCCAATGCGTATGATGTTGAGTGATGTATGCTGCTCTTTGATCTGCCTTGTTCCAAGGTCTATGTTGACCAGCGCATCGAGTTCGTTAATAACGATATCGATGTTATCCGGCCCGATCCCTGTGGACATCACCGTTATGCGGCGGCCTTTATAGATACCTGTCTGGGTTTTGAACTCCCTTTTCTGCTTGGTGAATTCAATGCTGTCAAAATGCTTTGTGATCTTTTCTACCCTGTCCTGATCGCCCACGAATATGATATCGCTCGCAATGTCTTCCGGCTTAAGGTTAAGATGGTAAATGCTCCCGTCGGGGTTGAGTATGAGTTCTGATTCTTTTATTTTCATGGTTAATGCTCTATGTCGGATTTCCGAAATTTCGTTGCTATCCGAAGTTTGTTATTGGTTTTGTTATTTGGATATTAAAGTTTGGGAATTTTACCCGCCCACCCTTTTTACTTTATATCCTTGTTTTGTAAGATGATCCATTATCTTATCCCTGAAATTACCCTGTATGATGATCTCACCGTCCTTGGCTGAACCGCCTACGCCACAAAGTGTCTTTAACTGTTTTGCCAAAGCTTTCAGGTCGTCATCGGTGCCTTCAAAGCCTTTGATAACGGTCGCGACCTTCCCGCCACGGTTCTTCTTGTCCAGGTGCGCTTCGAGACGCTGATCACTATTCGCCGGGGTCTCTGTTCGTTCGTCGTTATTGTCGTACTCAAAATCTTTATTCGTGGAGAAGACGAACCCTCCAAGGTCCTCCAAGCTGTTTATTTTCTTTCCCATATTCTAATTTACAATAAACAAAAAAGCATCAGGCTTTTACACCCAATGCCTTTTAATGGTATAAAAATAATGATTATTTCTTTATCAATCCCAAATCTACCAAACGTTCATGCAGGAAATCGCCGGCAGTGATATCATCATACAATTTAGGATGGTTCGCGTCGATGCAGTTCTCCAGGCAGTCCAGCTTCATTTCGCTTACCGGGTGCATGAAAAAGGGAATGGAATAGCGCGATGTTCCCCACAGTTCCCTTGGCGGGTTCACCACCTGGTGGATAGTACTTTTCAGCCTGTTGTTGGTATGGCGGCTAAGCATGTCGCCTACGTTGATCACGAGCTCGTCCGGCTCGGCAATGGCATCGATCCATTCACCATTGTGGTTTTGCACCTGCAGGCCTTTGCCCTGTGCTCCCATAAGCAGCGTGATCAGGTTGATGTCGCCATGCGCTGCTGCGCGTACCGCATCTTTAGGTTCTTCGGTGATAGGAGGGTAGTGTATGGGGCGCAGGATGCTGTTGCCCTCCAATACGTACTTGTCAAAATAGAATTCATCAAGGCCAAGGTATATTGCCAGTGCACGTAGCACATACACGCCTGTCTTTTCAAGCATTTGGTAGGCTTCCTTGCCTACTTTGTTGAATTTAGGCAGTTCGCTTACCTCCACATTGTCCGGGTATTCTCCCTGGCGTTTTGAACTTTCATCAAGGTATTGGCCAAAATGCCAAAATTCCTTAAGGTCGCCTGCCTTTCTTCCTTTAGCATGTTCCTTCCCGAAAGACACGTAGCCACGCTGGCCGCCTATCCCGGGAATTTCATACTTCTCTTTTGTTTCCACAGGGAGGTTAAAGAAATTTTTAACTTCGGCATAAAGGTCGCCCACGAGCTCATCGTCGAGGAAATGCCCTTTTAATGCCACAAATCCTATGTCTTCATAGGCTTTACCGATCTCATTTACAAATTTTTGTTTGCGTTCCGGGTCACCCGAAAGGAAATCACGCAGGTCCACACTTGGGATGTTTTGCATAAAAATGGTTTTAAGACGGCCTGTCGCACAGGCCAACTACAAAGTTAAAAATTAATTTCCAGCAATGGTTAAGGAAAAGTTATGAAGGTTATCAGTCTTACATTAGTTTTCCAAAAACAATGATAATTAATGTTAGAAACTAATATATGCTCCATACATGGCTGATCTGAATTAACTATAAAAAAACTCCGGAGGTACCGGAGTTCAGATCATTTTATTTGCCATCTTTATCTACGACGGGGCGGTTGTCGCGATTGGCCAGTTCCCATGCGGTAACAAAGGCCAGCTGTGCCCTTTTCGCGAGCAGGTCATACTCGATCTTCTGCGGTTCATCGCCCGGCATGTGGTAATCTTCGTGCACACCGTTAAAGTAGAAAATGATCGGGATGCCTTTTTTAGCAAAGTTGTAATGGTCTGACCTGAAGTAATACCTGTTAGGGTCTTTCCTGTCGTTGTATTTATAATCAAGGTTCAAATGGGTATATTTTTTATTGGCCTCCTCATTGATGTTATGCAGTTCGGTACTAAGGCGGTCCGAGCCGATCACATATACATAATTGCCATTATCTTTGTGTTCATCGTCCCTGCGGCCTATCATATCGATGTTTAGGTCTGCGATCGTACTGGCGATCGGGAACAGCGGATTTTCCGAATAGTAACGCGAACCGTGCAGGCCGTGCTCTTCGCCGGTAACGTGCAAGAACAGTATGGAGCGCTTAGGGCCGAAACCATCGGCTTTCGCTTTCATGAATGCCTGAGCTATCTCCAAAAGCGCAACTGTGCCTGAACCATCATCGTCGGCACCATTGTACACTTCACCATTCTTCATACCAACGTGGTCGTAGTGCGCGGAAATGACGAGCACCTCATCAGGTTTCTCGCTTCCTTCTATGTAAGCCCAAATGTTTTCTGAGTCGCCCAGCTTGGGACTGAAAGACTTCGACATATAGGCAGCAGGTACTTTCTGGTAAAAGTTCTCCGCACCTTTCGGGAAGGAGATCTTATCTGCTTCGTATTGCTTTATCAGGTATTCACCTGCCTTTTTTTGGCCGGGCTCACCCGTGTTGCGTCCCTGCATTTCGTCACCGGCTACAATGTACAGGTGCTTTTTCAGGTCTGCCGGCGTAATTGTGTTCATATACTTGGCAACATCGGCCTTGGCGTAGTCCTTTTTGGCGTTCTTGCCGGTGCTGCAGGAGAGCACGAATAGCGACAGTGAAGCTAATAAAAGTGTTTTTCTCATCAGATGGTTTGTTTTTGGTATTAGTAGTGTAAATATAGTGTTTTGTTACAGGAAATAAAATTTAGCTGCTAATTACAAAAATTCACCAAGTGAATCAGCGTAATTAGTAAAATTCGTGGCTAAAATAACTGGTCTACTTACCAAAGATCTCCTCTAAAAATACTATAAAGTGCTCCCACGAGCGCTTGTCGGCCTTTTCGTTATATGCCGCGCCTTTGGAATTGTCATTTCCCGCTTCTTTTTCAGTAAAAGCGTGAACGGCATTGGCATAATACACCATCTGCCAGTCGGCTTTTGCATCCTTCATCTCTTTTTGAAAAGCTTCAATGTCCTTTTGCGGTACATAAGGGTCGTCGGCACCATGCAGTACGAGTACTTTAGGCGCTATTGATCTGTTCATTCTTGAGGCATCCTTTCCCAAACCGCCATGGAAGGAAACAACACCCTTAACATTCAACCCGCCGCGTGCAGCTTCCAACGCACCTGTACCACCAAAGCAATAACCTATGACCACGATGTTATTTTTATCTGCCCCAGACGTTATCAATGCATCCAATGCAGCTTTAATACGTTTTTGGTACAATTCAGGATCATTTTTATAATACCCAGATCTTTCTCCCGCCTGTTGTGGTGAAGATGGTGCATTCCCTTCACCGTAAATATCGGCTACGAACGAGTAGTAACCCATATCATTCAGTTTTGCGGCAACTTCTTTTGTATGCTCGTTAATGCCCATCCATGCAGGGAGAATGAGGATCCCGGCCTTTTGCCTTAGCGGCTTTTTGGGTACACCTGCAAACCCGTTGAGCTTTTGTGTACCCTCTTTGTATGCGACACCCTTCAGTTGTGCGTTCGCGTTCGCTGCCATGATCATGGCAAGCACTAAAAGTTTTATCTTCATTATCGGATATTTTTTATAAAGTTAAAAAAAGAAGCCTTCATACGCAATGGCATGAAGGCTTTTGGTGGTTCAGGCACAGACCTTAGTCATACTTTATGGGAAGTAAAAATTAAGAATGCTGCAATTCATGCTTCCCCTCCTTAATTTCCTCTACCATCTTTTTGTTAAAGGCAGGCAGGTCATCCGGGGTCCGGCTCGTCACCAGGCCGTTGTCTACGACAACTTCGGCGTCTTTCCATTTTGCACCTGCGTTCATGAGGTCTTTTTTGACGGAAGAGAATGATGTCAGCTCACGGCCATCCACCACCTCTGCGTCGATCAGTATCTGCGGTCCGTGGCATATCGCGGCTACGGGCTTCTTTTCGTCGAAAAAGCTTTTCACAAAGGCCACCGCATCTTCGCTTCTCCTCAACTGGTCGGGGTTGATCACGCCTCCGGGAAGTACCAGGGCGTGGTAATCTCCTGACGATACCTCGTCAAGTGTTTTGTCTACTTTGTAGTCGCCTCCCCAGTTGCCGTCAGCCCATGCCTTGATGGTGCCGCTCTTCAGGCTCACGATCTCGGCTGTCCAGCCTTGTTGCTCCAGGTATTCTTTTGGCGATCGTAATTCACTTTCCTCAAAACCGTTGGTTGCCAATATGGCTACTTTCTTGCTCATAATGTATTGTTTTTATTATGTTTTAGTTGAATACCATAAAATTACGACCCATACCGCGCGCCTACATACAATGCAATATTAAAGTTGTGCCAAAGTTTGTTAAGTCAAATCCTGACGTCGGGAAAATGATCTAATTTAGGATGATTATTCTTATAACCATGGAAGATATATTCGAATGGAAACGCCTGCTTTTCAACGATCTGCCGTTTAAATTCCTTATTGAGGTAGCATTCCGCACCGTGATCATGTTTACGGTCGTGTTGTTAACCCTAAAATTTGCGGGTAAAAGGGGGGTGAAGCAATTGTCTGTTTTTGAGGTTGTCATTATCATATCGCTGGGCTCTGCGGCAGGCGACCCTATGTTCTATGAAGATGTAGGCCTTATTCCGGCCATACTCGTTTTCGTGATCATCCTTTTCATGTACCGCTCGGTAACCTGGCTGCTGGGTAAAAGCAAAAAGTTCGAGAATTTCATGGAAGGCAAAGTACACTGCCTGATCGAAGACGGCCAGTTCTCCATATCCAGCTTTGAGCGGGAAGATCTCGCGCAGGATGAATTTTTTGCCGAACTCCGACTCAAATCTATCGAACATCTCGGGCAGGTACGTAATGCCTACGTAGAGACGAACGGCGCCATAAGCGTATTCTTTTATGATGATGAAAATGTAAAATACGGCCTGCCATTACGTCCGCAGCTCTTCAACCTTAAGAGCACCAACATACCCAAAGCAGGTATATACGCCTGTACATTTTGTGCCAATACCCAACGCCTGGAGCCAACAACGGGTACCTGCTCTGTATGTGCGAAAAATGAATGGGTAGAGGCGATAAGGACGAAGCGGACAGTGTAAACAAAAAAGGCCGCCTTAACCATGGCGACCTCTTTCTCAATATATAACGTAACTTAACCTCTTGAACTTCCCCCCGAATTACCTCCGCCAGAGCGTGACGGTGCAGGAGTACTTTGCCTTGACGGAGCCGACGGTGTGCTTCTTACCGAACTGCCACTGCTTCTTGATGGCGACATGGACGGGCTGCTGCTTCTTGATGGTGAACTCATTGATGAATTGCTTCTCGATGGCGTGCTTTGTGCCCTTGCAGCAGGAGCGTTGTTCCTCTCGAAAGATGAATTGCTCCGGGCAGGTGTAGGCATATCGCTCCTTGTTGAGCCAGCACTCCTTACAGTAGTGCTACTTCTTGATGGTGTGCTGCCGGCAGATCTTACAGTTTCATTTGACCTCGATGGCGTTGACATTGCTCTTGTGGGGGAAGTGTTCCTCACCATATTGTTGTCATTACCCCTGGTAGATGTAGTATTGTTCCTCACACTATTGCCGCTATTGCTTCGCACAGTGTTAATGTTGGTGTTCCTCACAGCGTTCGGAGATGATGAACGTGTTGATGTGTTATTGTACGAGCTCCTTGTTCCGCCCACAGTGCTTTGCGATCTTGAGCCGCCACGGCTTTGCTCAAGTACGTGCCTGTTGGCAATGCCATTGTTCCTTGTGCTGAAACCACGCCCGGGGTTCTGCCTTTCGTGATCATTAGACCTCCTGCCGTTGTATATTGACACGGCGCGGTTACTTCTGCCTGTGTTCACGTAAGTATAGGTATTCCTGGTATTGATATGAATATGGCAGTTATTCCTGTATCGGTATACTGGGTATGGTGCCCAGTAGCTGTAGTAGCGCGGGTAGTAGCCCCAATACCATGGTGAGTAATATGGACGGTAGCTGCTAACCCAAAACACATCGAACAACACCGGTCTTGTTACATATACCGGCTCATAGATGTAGTTGCTGCCATACATGTAAACATCACCTACTACCTGTACCTGTACATTATTGTTGCGGTCCCTTTCCACTTCAATAGTAGCTACGTCCTGGAAAGTATCCACGCCCAGCACCGCCTGAAGTATTATAACGTGAGTATTGCCTTCGGACGCCTCGATCACCCTAAGGTAGTCCACACGGTTATCGCCATTAAGGTCAAGGTTGGATATCTGTATGTCCGGATCATTGAGCCTGCGCTCAAAATCTTCCAGGTCGCGTGAATCACCAAATATCGAAGCCACGGCTTTAAGGTCCAGGTTGTCGCTAATGTCGGACTTGGCCCTTACTGTGGTCATGTCCTGGGCAAATATCCCGCCGATGCTGGCAAGAGCGAAAAGGACTGTATGGAATATTTTAGTTTTCATGATGCGTATGATTAATGCCTGATAAAATAAAAATTGTTACTTGATCAGGATTATCCAATTACTGTGCCAATAATTTTTTTGTACATTTACGTAATATTATAAGCCAGCAATTACGGGCTTTTTTCAATAATAAAAAAATGATCGAAATAAGAAAAGCGGCATCTGAAGACTATGAGATCATCCGTGGGCTTGCCGATCGTACATGGTATAACACGTACCTTTCCATACTCGCCCAGGAGCAGTTGGACTATATGATGGAAATGATGTACAGCCTCTCGGCATTCACCGAGCAGATATCTGTAAAGAACCATCATTTCCTGCTTGCTTCTAAAGATGGTGTTTTCCATGGTTTTGCTTCTTATGAACTTAATTACCACTCCGGAACCGCCAAGATACACAAATTGTATGTTGTTCCCGAAGCACAGGGAAAAGGGGTGGGCCAAAAGCTGCTTACCATTATAGAGAATGTAGCCCTTAAGAACAGCAATGACAAGATCGTGCTCAACGTGAACCGTTTTAATAAAGCCGTCAACTTTTACCGGAAGGCGGGCTTTGAGAAAGCAGGGGAGGAGGATATCAACATTGGGAATGGCTACCTGATGGAGGATTTTATTATGAGTAAAGCGATCCGGTGATCTGTGGAAGCAAGCCCTTTCTAATATTTTACCAAGACGCTAAAACGTCAGGTAGCAACCGGATAAGGATCTTTACGATAGCAAAGGGATCCTTATTTCATGTCACTCTACCTCATAACTTTCGGTCTTGTATGAATTTATTTACTGATATGCGTGGTAAATGGATATTGTGGCAATATTTTACCAAAACATTCTGTAATTATTATGATGCCAATAACATACGTTTAAAGGTATTGACGGTAACTTTGGTTTAAAGCTAATTTAAATCAAATTGCCATGATCATACAGATACCAGACCTTCCCCACAACATGGTGGGATTCCGTGCCGACGGAGAAGTTACAGCTGAGGATTTTGAGATCATAAAATTGCAGGTTACCCACCTGGTCAAAAAGACAGGAAAGCTGAACTATATGCTGGTACTGGATAACTCTCCCGCCGACTTCACATTTGGAGCCTGGATGCAGGATGCACTCCTGGGCCTGCAAAATATCACGAAATGGAACCGGGCCGCAATACTATCCGACAGTGATACGCTGAAAACTTTTACCGACATATTCAGTAAAGTGATGCCTGGCGAATTCAGGGCTTACAAGCATCCACAATATGACAATGCTGTGGACTGGGTTTCGGAACGCAGTGATGACCAAACATACAACAATTAACTAAAATATAAAAGCTATGTCAGGATCAAGTATGTCGAAAGACAATTTTAAGGACCTCTTCAGCCAGGAGGCAAGAACAAAGATCAAGGAAATGGCCAATGATATCGGGATGTGCATGTTTTGCACCGAACTGTCAGTAAGGCCGATACCTACACGCCCCATGAGCGTGGTCGATGTAGATGATGACGGCTCACTGTGGTTCATATCATCCAAAAAAAGCAACAAGAACTTCGAGATAAAGCACGATGACGAAGTACAGCTCATCTTCGCCAAGAATTCCGATGCGCATTTTCTTTCGGTATTTGGAAAGGCGATCATTTACAAGGACAAGGCACATATTGATGAGGTTTGGACACCCATTGCCAAAGCCTGGTTCGAGGAAGGTAAGGACGACCCGGATGTTACGGTGATCAAAGTAGAGCCGGTAGATGCTTACTACTGGGACACTAAGTATGGCAAAATGATCTCGATGATCAAATGGGCCTATGGTGCCGTTACCGGTGATATGGATAATGATGGCGGCGTAGAAGGAAGGCTCAATGTAGATGGAAGCCTTTAAACAAAATCATTGGTCAAGAAGGAACCTCCCCGGAAAGTATTTCGGGGAGCTTTTTTTTTACACGCTGATGTGATCAGCTGATCTTATATTCCTCTATCTTCCTGTAAAGTGTTGTTAGGGCGATATTCAGCAACCTTGCTGTTTCGGTCTTGTTACCATTAGTATAATTGAGCACTTTTTGTATGTGCAGCTTTTCGGCAGATGCCAGCGAAAAAGCCGAAAGTACTTTAGGTTGCCCGTCGGTTGTGTCCGCAGGTGCGTTTTGCTTCAGCTCATGTGGCAGGCTGTCGCAGGACAATGTATCGCTGCTCTCGAGGATCACGCTGCGCTCCAGTACGTTCTTTAGCTCGCGGATGTTCCCTGGCCAGTTGTGCAGCTTGAGCGCCTGTAAGTAATCGTGCGAAAGCTGCATGATCTTTTTATTGGTTTTCAGGGCAAATGATCTCAGGAAGTGTGCTGCCAGCAATTCAATATCGTTAATCCTTTCGCGGAGTGAAGGCAGTTCGATAGTGAAAATGGACAGGCGATAGTAGAGGTCCTGCCTGAATTGCCCGGCGGATATCTCCTTCATGAGGTCGCGGTTGGTGGCGGCAATAATGCGTACATCTACCCTGCTAACTTTACTCTCGCCGGGTTTAATGAATTCGCCCGACTCCAGCACACGCAACAACTTCGCCTGCAGGTCAACAGGCATTTCGCCTATCTCATCAAGGAATATGGTTCCGTTATGCGCCTCCTCAAACAGTCCTTTACGATCTTTATTGGCACCGGTAAATGCACCGGCTTTGTGCCCGAACATTTCGCTCTCCAGCAGGTCGTGGCTAAAGGCAGAGCAGTTGATCGCTACGAAATTTTTTTCCCTGCGGGTGCTATTTTGGTGTATGGCGTTAGAAAAAACTTCCTTACCCGTACCTGTTTCCCCCGTAAGCAATACTGTTGTATCGGTAATGGCGACTTTTTGGGCAAGCGCTACAGCCTCCCGAACCTTATTGGAATGGCCGATGATCGCCTCGAACGAGAATTTGGCATCAAGCTGCTGCTCCAGTTTTGAAATGCGTTCGTTAAGGATGCTTTTTTCAATCGCACGGTGTATCAGGGGAATGATCTTGTTGTTGTCATCGCCTTTGGTAATGTAGTCAAATGCACCGTTCTTAATGGCCTGCACGCCATCAGGTATGTTCCCGAAAGCCGTAAGGAGTATGATCTCGATATGGGGGTAGGCTTTCTTTATTTCAAGTACTAGGTCTACGCCGCTGCCGTCGGGCAGCTTTACATCGCACAATACTATATCGACATGTTGGCGTGATAGTAGCTTTGATCCCGATCTGACATCGCCGGCTTCGTAAAGCTCAAAGCCTTCCAGCTTCAGTATGCGTACCAGCAGGCCCCTTAGTTTTTCCTCATCATCAATAACAAGTATGGTTTTCACGGAAAGAGATTTTAAGCAAAATTAGTTTATTTTGGAGAGCCCGTGACGGATATTCTTCAGTCTTTCCGCTGCTATTACATTCTTTGCTGTCATAGCATATATCGGAGCTCTTAAAATTATCAATATCAGCAAGCTTCGAAAATAGCTATAAGATATTTATAAAATACTACAGTATGAATGGGTTAATAATACTGTTTTTATTTTTTTTTGTGTAAAATATGATATTATCAATAATATGTTGGGATTTTAATGGTATACTCGCAAGATATTATGATAAACTAAACAAGAGAAATGGCCATCATTATACATATTACTTACCTTGTCTTCATCTCGTTCACAGCAGGCTGGTACATAAGGAAATACAAAAGGAAGAAAAGGAAAGCCGACCTGACCATCAACCGCATCAAAGACGCGGTCATCTCCATTGACAGTAAGGGCAGGTATACTTTTTTAAATGATGCAGCGCTGGCAACTCATCCGTTGGGGCGTGAAAAAACATTGGGTAAAGTGATCTGGGATGTGCATCCTGAAGCCGTAGGGACGTTTTTTTGGGAAGCCTACCATAAGGCCATCGAAACAGGCGAAATGGTCGAGTTAGAGAGTCATTATACCGCGATAAGCCAGTGGTTCTCGATCAAGATATATCCATCTCCGACAGGGCTTACGATATTTTACCAGGATATTACAGAAAGTAAGGCGATCGGCAAGGAACTTAGCAAAAGCGAAGAGAAGTACCGAGCGTTGTTTCATAAAAGCCCGCTTCCCGCATGGTTGTATGACTTTGAAAGCCTCTGCTTCATTGAAGTGAACGATGCGGCGGTAGATCACTACGGATACACGCGTGAGGAATTTTTGGCAATGACAATAAAGGATATAAGGCCGGAGGAGGAAGTAGCCGCGCTTCTTGAGGACATTGCCAGGGTTAAGATCCATCCCGGTCCAAGGCACGGGAACTGGAGGCACTGCAAAAAGAATGGCGATATAATAATAGTTGAGGCAACGGCTCATTCTTTTGCTCACGATGGACGTCCGGTACGGTTGGTGATCGTGAACGACATTACCCAAAAGACGATCATGGAACAAAAGCTGATGGAAAATCAGGCAAGATTACAGGAAGCACAGGCAATTGGGCGGATGGGTTATTGGGATATTGACCTTACTACAGGACTGCACTCATGGTCTGACGAATTATACAATATATTCGGTACCGATGAGCCGGAAACAGGTCCCTCCAAAACGCTTTTTCTTTCATTTATACATCCGGATGATCAGGCTGTGGCAGAAGCGATCATTAGCCAGGCACTTAACAGCTATATTGAATCCGGAATAGACTTCAGGTTTTATACTTCATCGGGGAAAAAAAGGTACGGAAGCATCCAATGGCGCTTTTATCGTAATTCGGACGAAGTGCCCGTAAGGCTTTTTGGGATATTGCAGGATATTACCGAGCGCAAGGTCGCAGAGGAGAATTCGAAGTTGCTGGAGTCAAGGATCAAGGAACAGAAGGTACAGGCACAGAAAAAAATTTCGAAGGCCATCATCAAGACACAGGAAAAGCACAAGAACTATGTTGGACAGGAATTGCACGACAACATAAACCAGATACTGTTCGGGGCCAGGTTCCACCTTGGCATTGCAGGAAGGAAAAGCGAAGAAGTAAAGGAACTGGTCAGCATTCCGTTAGAAGGGGTCAGTAAAGCCATGCGGGAGATCCAGCTACTTTCCCATAACTTGGTAGCGCCGCTAAGAGATGCAGACCTGCAGGATACCATAAACGAGATGATATACAAGCTTAATGCCGACACCGAAATACCTTTGAACATAAATTTTTCTTATGACGTTCCTTATGAGATCCCTGACGACCTCAAATTGAATACCTACAGGATCCTCCAGGAACAGCTTCACAATATCCGCAAGCATGCCGGGGCATCCAATGTATCCATTATATTGGAAGCAAAGGATATGTGGGTCTATATTTCTGTCGAGGATGACGGGCAGGGCTTTGATGTAAAGCAAAAGAGGAAAGGCCTCGGTATTTCGAACATAATGCACAGGGTAGAGGCTTTTAACGGTAAAATAAACATGCGTAGCACAGTAGGTGAGGGAAGCAAAACCGAAATTTCCCTTCCACTTGTATCTAATGGAAAGGAAACTGCCGGACCATAACGGTGTTGAACATTATTTTTTCAGGAGTAGCTGGCGCTTAATGCGGCTGAGGGTATCTTTCGTTATGCCCAGGTAGGAAGCTATCATGTGCTGTGGGAATCGCTCAGGTAAGCCGGTATGCGCGGCCACAAGATCGATATACCGTTTTTCGGCCCCGCTGCTAATGGAAGAGGTAAGCCTTTTCAGGTTGGCAATGCTGTTGCGGTCATCCATCATCCTTACCATTTCTGCAAAAGCAGGGCAGCGCTGTATCAGTTCCAGCACATCGGGACGCGATATAAGCAAGAGTTCGGTATCTTCCCACGCATCGATGTTATAAGCCGATGGCGTTCCCGTAGTATAGCTTTCGCGGTCGCCCACCCACCAGTTCTCAATATACAGGTGCACTATGTATTCGGTACCTTTATCATCTACTGTATACTGCCGCATCGCGCCGCTAACGATGAAACCGTACTGCTTGCATATTTCGCCTTCCTGCAAAAAATAGTGTCTTTTGCGCAGCCGCTTGTAGGTAAAGTAGCTTTTCACGACCTCAAAGTCGTTTTCTGAGATGCCGTTGGGCAAATAACTGTTGATGTAGTCGAATAGTTGTTTCATTATTTTCTCCTGAGAACAAATTTAAGCATTTTTTTCCGTAGTCGCCAGGCAAGCTACTCAGCAGGGCGTAGACATTTGTATACCCTTTTTTTCGTCAAAAGTCATCGTTGCATTTACCATAAAAAAGGAACTTTGTGTAGGTATCCGGCTATCATTGTTCACAAAGGGTTAACCGGGAATTGACTATTTATACTTAAATTTATGCTGATCTAAGAAATAATATATGGAAATAGGGATAGACAGTTTTGCGTCGGCCATGTACGGGAGCGACAGTTTGAGCAGTGTAGAAGCAATGGAGCAGCTCTTGGACCGAATGGTAGCTGCCGATAGTGCGGGGCTCGATTTTTTTGGCATCGGTGAACACCATAAAAAAGAGTTCCTTGACTCTGCACCCCATGTGATATTGGCCGCCGCGGCTGCACGCACCAAACGCATGCGCCTGGGCAGCGCCGTAAAAGTACTGAGTACCGATGACCCTGTGCGCGTATACCAGAGCTTTGCCACCCTTGACCTGATATCAAAAGGACGTGCCGAACTTACTGTGGGCCGTGGGTCATCTGTAGAAGCCTATCCGCTTTTTGGGTTTAATTTGAGGGATTATGACGCGCTGTTCGCCGAAAAGCTGCAGTTGCTGCTGCAGGTAAGGGATAACGAATACATAACATGGTCCGGCCGCTTCAGGCCGCCGATGGACAACCAGCCGGTGTACCCCAGGGCATTGCAGGAGAAGCTGCCCGTATGGCTGGGGGTTGGCGGTACACCTGAATCGTTCGTTCGCGCGGGTTCGTTAGGGCTGCCGCTGATGGTAGCTGTAATAGGTGGCGAAACGGAACGTTTTCGACCTCTTGTTGACCTGTACAGGGAAGCGGGGCGTGTGGCCGGTTTTTCGCCGGAACAGCTTAAAGTAGGGCTGCACTCGCCGGGTTATGTAGCACAAACTACCCAACAGGCAATTGCCGATTATTACCCCGGGTATGCCGAATTGTGGACAAAACTGGGCAAAGAGCGCGGATGGCCGCCGGTAACCCGTGCAAAATTCGATGCATTGATGGCACCCCGTGGCGTGCTGGTAGTAGGCGGACCGGAGGAAGTAGCAGAAAAATTGCTTAGGCACAGCCAGGCTTTGGGCGGTGTGGACAGGTTTGCCTTCCAGATGGATAATGCAGGGCTAACGCACAGCCAACTGCTGCAGGCCATAGAATTGATAGGTACGAAGGTGATCCCGCTTTTACACAAGGGATCAAGTACTTTTGAAGGATAAGGATCATGGAGATAGTATTGAAGGAAAACGGAGCCAAAGGTTATGTCATGGCCTTGGTGAATGATAAAAGAGCAGGCGCAATGACCTACTCTGTCGCAGGTGAGCACCTGATAATAATCGACCATACATAGGTGGGCGCAGAACATAAAGGCAAGGACATAGGGAGGCAGTTGCTTTACAAGATCGTTGACATGGCAAGGGATAAGAACATGAAGATCATACCCCTGTGCCCATTTGCGGCGGCGATGTTCAAAAGATCGGAAGACATAAAAGATGTGTTGAAATTATAGATCGTACCATTATGGCAACTATTAAAGAATATCAAAAGGACAACCTTACCATAATTTGGGAGCCTAAAAAATGTATCCACGCGGGCGTGTGCGTAAGGATGCTTCCCAAAGTATACGACCCAAAGGCAACCCCATGGGTCAATTGCGATAATGCCTCTGTAGACGAGCTAAAAGCCCAGATAGACGCGTGCCCGTCTGGAGCTTTGAGTTATCGCGTATCATAATTTGTTAATTGACACAAAGGGATAAAGGATATCCTTTTACCGGATTTGCCGGCCACGGGGTTTCGTTAGCCCTTTACCTTGATGATCCCGACGGTAACGGGGTGGAACTATATTGGGACAAACCCATGGAGTAGTGGCCAGGGAGCGCAGGCAGCTAGTAGAAATGTATAGCAATAAGCTTGACCTTATTGACCTGATGAAAGCATTATGATCTTTAAAATTAAAAAAAAATGAAGCCAATATTTGAAGCCATACCTTTGGTTAGGAACGCAGAAAAGAAGCGTTTTGAAATTGAGATGAACGGCAGTTATGCGTTCATCAATTATGGGGAGTTCGGCAACCAGGTAGCGTTGGTGCATACTGAAGCCGACCCGGAACTGGAAGGGACAGGAGCCGCGGGTGCGGTGGTAGAAAAGACGCTGCACTACCTTGAAGACAACGAGATGGAACTGCTCCCGTTTTGCCCGTTCGTATTTGCATATATAAAAAAGCACCCGGACTGGAAGCGCATTGTGAGCAGGAAATTTAAGGGCTACGACAACCTCTAAAATTCAAATAGCCATCAAGCCCACCAAAACCTTACATGATGACTTCTGAAGATACAGGCACCGCGCAGTTACGACCCTGTCCCGTTAGTCGTACCGAGGTCTTTTTTTGTCGAAGCACCTACTATATATGTTGTAAAAACTACTTAGAATAAGCGGCACGGTAGTTAAAAATCAATTTATATTGAAATGTCGGGAAATAGTATAACTTTGCCAAAAGCTAATGTTTTTACAAGGTTTACAATGATAAGGGCACATAGGATCGTCATATTCATCTATATATTTTTTACTTCTTTTTCCGGGTTCTCACAAAGTAATGGCAATGGGGCTAAAACCCTTGAGCAGCTTGTAGTTGAAAACCACGGCCTGTTGATGAAAGATCCGGATAAAGCCTTTTATGATATTGATGATCTGCTCGACAGGGCGAAAAAAGAAGGTGATAAGCGAAGCGAGTTACTATTATTATCCCGCCGTTGCTGGTACCTGACAAATAACGACCTTAAAAAAGCTATTGACGCGACAAAAAAGCTCCAGCTAAAGGCCGAAGAATATAAAGACCTGCATTTTACAGCTACCGCCCACAACCATTTTTCCAACATATACCTGAACAGCGGCCTCCCAAAAAAGGCATTGGAGGAATTTGAGGCTGTTATGGAAGACATGGGGAAAGCAGGATACAAAGCAAGCAAACGCGATGACTGTATCCTTAGGACAAATGCCTATTCTGCGGCGGGCAGTGCCTACAGGGAACTGAATAAACCGCGAGAGGCCGCAAAAATGATACTTAAGGCCAATGAGGACATCAAACAGCTTGAAGATTCTGAATATAAAAGGCTCTTGCTTCGTACCAATTATTCAAACCTCGGGGAGATATATTCCCGGGTAGATATTGATTCTGCCGAAAATTTTGTACACCAGGCTATTGCGTTAAGCCAGGATAAGGATAGTACAGATATCATACACTTTAATACAAGTATGATCCTGGGTTACATTAACAAGGAGAAAAAGCAGTATGCAGAAGCAATAAGCCATTATAAAACGGCTGAGAGCAAGATATCCTATTTCAACCCGAGCCGTGAGAGCATTAATTCGATCTATATCAATCTCTACGAAATATATAAGGCTACCGACAGCCTGAAGCAGGCGAACCATTATCTCGAAAAGTCGCAAAGCAGCCTTTTAGAGGAAGAACAAAATAAAAACAGGTCCCTTCATAAAATAATAGATGACAAGCTGCTGGAAGAAAAGAATTACACTGTATATGTAGGCATAGCGTCAGCCATAATGCTGCTCATAAGCCTTGGCATCATAATGAGGCTCTATCTTAGGAACAGGCTGCTGGAAAAACAGGAACGAGCAGATGAGGCTTACCTGCAGGTAAACCAGCCGGCGAAGGTGCAGGATATCGATGCCTACAAACGCCTTGCCGAACTGGCACGCACTGATGACCAGGCATTTATCATAGCCTTCCATGACCAGTTCCCCGGTTTTTATGAAAAGCTACTTGAAATAAACCCAAAGCTGGTAGAATCCGAAATAAAGTTTTGCGCTTTTCTTAAACTGAAACTTTCTACCAAGGAAATCGCGCAGGTGCAAAACATTGAGCCCGCTACGGTAAAAAATAAAAAGAACCGCATCAGGAAGAGGCTAACTATTCCTGCCGATGTTGAGCTGTATTATTTTTTTAACCAGCTGTAGCTTCGATCTTAATTAAGGAAGGAATAATGAGTGGGCATCCTTCTTCTTCAAGATCTAGATACATGGCCTTTTTTGTGATCCTAACATTTTTCTGTCAAAAAAATATAACACATTTCAAGGTTAATTTTATAAAACATTAATTAATAAGTTTTTAACTGTTTTTCAACCTACGTTATGTATGTGTTGTGAAGGTTAAATTTACCTCGTTATGCACCTGTTGTACCCCTAAATATTCGGCTGATCGTGGGATTTCATATTAGATTTGGCAAATGCTAGACCTGATCAAAACTATGAACATTATTAAACCATTAAGCCAATGAAAAAAATATTTACTTTATTACTATTTTGTACAGCATTATACACCAATGCCCAAATGATCCCGCAAATACAATGGGAAAGATCTTTGGGTAGCGGATCTAATGATACTGCAGCAGGTGTCGCCGCTACAGCAGATGGAGGCTACATAGTGTACGGAAATGTATTTGCCGGTACAGGGAACGTGACCACCCACTATGGCTCTGCCGATTACTGGGTCGCAAAATTAGACGCCGACGGTATGCTGGAATGGGAAAGGACTTATGGGGGCACCGATTATGACGCGGCAGGCGGCTTGAGGATCGAAACTTCGCGGATACATCAAACTTCTGATGGTGGTTACATACTTGGAGGGGTCAGTATGTCTTATGACACAGATGTATCGGAAAATTCTGGTGGAACTGATGTGTGGATCGTAAAGATAGACAATTCGGGTGATATTGAATGGGAGCAAAATTACGGGACCGATGCGGATGAATATTTTTCTGACATTAAGGAAACGAATGAAGGTGGTTTTATAATGACCTACACCAGTTCGGATTATAATACACTGATCTTTAATACCACGATCGCTAAAATTGATGCACTTGGAAATATAGAATGGGCCAATGCTTATGGAGAGGGTGAATACAAATACTCAAACCTGTACAGTATTACACAAACTTCTGATGGTGGTTATATCAGTACGGGATGGACTAATGCAGATAATTCTGCTGTAACGCCAGAAGATGAGATATTCCCCGGATTTTATAATGTTAGCAGGCTTTGGGTACTTAAAATTAGTACATCGGGGGCTTTTGAGTGGGCGAGAACGTACGGAGGGAGCAATATTGAAGAAGGCTATTGTATCGTAGAAGATGACGCTGGCAACTATGTGGTAACAGGAATGACCTATTCGGGCGACGGGGATGTATCATCACATCCGGACCCTGACAATGTTATGTCGCCCTGGATATTGAAATTGGATACTACGGGAGGCATAGTATGGGAGAAAGCCTATGGTCGTGCATCAAATGCCGTTGCAGTTGAAGTAATGCCTGATGGTAATTATGCGATCGGTGGCAGTTTTGTGCAAGCCATATTTTCATCGAACAATGGAGATGTTATAACATCACAGGGAAGCACTGATGAGTTCCTGATGAAATTAGACCAGGCAACAGGGAACATCATCTGGACAAAAACGATGGGTGGGACCTCCAATGATAATTTATGGAACTTTACGCTTACGCCGGACAGTGGATTTATAACCATTGGGAGCAGCAGGTCTGTTGATGGCGATGTAACAGGCAATAATGGTGGGTTTGATTACTGGGTCGTAAAATTAGGGCCTGATTGCGAGGTTCCTGTTATGGCCGCTGATACCGCTTATACAGTTTGTGCAGGGAACGAACTTACGTTAACGGCGGCTTCAGCAGGCAATACGATCAACTGGTATGCATCGCAGGCAAGCCCGACGATACTGTTCACGGGACCAGAGTTTGTCCTTCCTTCTGTAACTGCCGGAGGTTCTTATTGGGTAGAAGCGGTTTCTCCCACAGGGTGTACTGCGGGGAGAACAGAGATTACTGTTACGGTGAACCCACTACCTGCACTAACGGTTGCTGCTACTGCCTTTAGCATTTGTGAAAATGCTGCAGCAACGCTTACAGCAACTACAACTGCTGGTAACGATATCGAATGGTATGTTAGCGCCAGCGCTGCAACCCCTATCGCCTCCGGCACTGAATTCACCACCCCGGCGCTTACCGCGGACACCTCTTACTGGGTATTGGCCATAACGCCTGAAGGTTGCGTTTCTGCAAGGACAGAGATCATGGTTACCGTGAAGGCCTTGCCCCAGGTAATCGTACAGGATATGGCTGTATGTGGCAGTGCTGCAGCTACGATCACAGCGGTTTCGGCAGGCAACACTGTCAACTGGTATGCTGCTGCCACAGATACTACACCCCTTTTTACAGGGGCGACATTCACAACATCGGTGCTTGCTGCCACGACCAGTTACTGGGTAGAGGCCCTATCGGCTGAAGGATGCTCATCGGCCAGGACAGAGGTTACGGTAACTGTAAACACAGTGCCGGTAATAACTGTACAAAGCGCTAACGTGTGTGAGGGCGCTGCAGCTACGATCACGGCAGCTTCGGCAGGAAATACAATTAACTGGTACAGCACGCAGACCGATACAACGATACTTTTCACAGGCACCGACTTTACCACCCCATCGCTTTCTGCCTCCACAAGCTATTGGGTGGAAGCAGTGTCGGCACAGGGATGTAGTACGGCAAGGGTGCAGGCCAACGTTACTGTAGAACCACTTCCGGTAATAAGTGCCGGAGATACAAGTGTTACCATTTGCGCGGGCACTACTGCGGTGCTTTCGGCTGCTGCGACAGGCAGCAACCTTGTAGTTTGGTTTGATAGTGAAACGGCAACGCAACCAATTGCCACCGGTGCGGACTATACTACACAGGAACTGTCCGCATCGGCATCTTACTGGGTGGCGGCATACAATCCGCAAACGCATTGCGAGTCCGCTAAAGTACCCTACACAGTGACAGTAAATGATAATACAACCCCTGTGGTCGAATTTAGTTATGGTGAAGCTGCCTACTGCTTTACTGCTGCTGATCCAATACCTGTATTCGCTCCGGGGTTCACCCAGGGAGGAACATTTAGCGCAGCGGCAGGTTTGTCTCTGGATGGCGAAACGGGAGAAATAAATATACGCACCAGCCAGCCGGGCAATTATGTTGTAGTATATGAAGTGAACGATGAAGATGCGTGCCTGCTGTACGGCCGCTTTGAAACAGAGGTCACCATTGATCCCTGTGCCGATATACAAAGGGGAATATCTCCTAACGGCGATGAGTACAACCAGTATTTCGACCTGACAGGAATGGGGGTTAGGGAGCTTACTATCTTCAACCGTTACGGGCAGGAAGTATATGGCGCCTCGAACTATGTAAAGGAATGGCAGGGCCAGGACAGGAATGGAAATGAGCTGCCTACCGGAACTTATTTTTATTCAATAAGCAGGAACGATGGTAAACAGCTAACAGGCTGGATCTACATCAACAGGGCAAGTAAATAAAAAGTAGGGATCTGCCGGCCGCTATTTAGGCCGGTAGATTTTTTAGCGCTTTCGTTGGATGATACATTACGTTTTCAATACGTAAGGCAGTAAGATAATTATGGCGAATGACATGATCCCAAAAACTAAATGAAAAGAATATTTTTTATAGTGCTACTGATCTTTCCGGTCTTGGGCTTACAAGCCCAGATGAATACCGCACATTGGTATTTTGGTGCTAATGCGGGAGTGGATTTTTCATCAGGTTCACCGGTCCCTGTACCCGGCGGCGCATTATCTACGGCGGAAGGCAGTTCATCAATATCGGACGAATTTGGCGAACTTAAGTTTTATACTGATGGTGTTACGGTCTATACCCAAAGCCATAGTGTCATGCCGAATGGTGAAGGGTTATACGGTAAAAGTTCCAGTTCCCAGTCGGCCCTCATTGTACCCGCTCCGGGGCCTTCGCAGCTGTTTTATATTTTTACAACGGACGCTGTTGAAATGAGTCCGAAATATGGCTTGAGGTACACTGTGGTAGATATGGCATTGGGTGCGGAAGGAGAGGTACTGCCGTCCCAAAAAAACATTCCTGTGCCCCTGGGCGGACTGCAGGGTGTTTCTGAAAAATTAGCGGCAGTTGCAAAAGCTGACTGTTCGGGCTATTGGATCATTACATATTACAAGAATAAATTTTATACATTTTCGCTAACCGCCGATGGACTGGACATTGATAACCCTGTAATAAGCGGAGCGGCGCCATTTTCGGATGAAAATGGGAACGATGACGGCATTCAGGGATATATAAAGGTGTCCCCTAATGGGAATAAGTTAGCAGCAGCATTTAAAAAAGACTATACAGGCAGTTTGATCTTATACGATCTTAATAGGATTGACGGAAGTATTTCGGGTGGAGCGGTGCTATCTGCTCCGGACACTCCTGGCGGGCGGCTTTACTATGGTGTGGAATTTTCGCCTGACAGCAACGTGCTTTATGCCACATATAGTGGATTGGTCCGCTATGACCTTACGGCGGCATCGATACCCGGTTCAGAAGTTATAATGTATACTACCGGCAATGGTGTTAGCGGGGCATTGCAAACCGGCCTCGACGGAAAGATATACTATGCACGCTTGAACAGTGCCTATTATCTTGCCGTAATTAATGATCCCAATAATTTTGATGCGCCTGGCTTCAATGCGTTCGGACTGTTTTTGAACGGGCAAAGCCACGCCATCGGATTACCTACTTTCCCGCAGCCATTTTATAATGCGGACCTTTTTATAAACGGGTCGAACGATGTACAGACGTTTTGTACAGAAAAATCGATAAATTTCACCTATTGCTTTAATGGTGGTGTGCTTCCGGACTGGACGGTAAGCTGGGATTTTGGCGATGGGACAACTTCTGAGGAAGAAGCGCCGATACACAGCTATGCTGGTGCAGGTACATATACCGTGACGTTGGAGATAACCATAGGGCTGAATGTTATTTCGGTTAGCGATACCGTTATCATAGTGCCGGTGCCCATTGCCAACGAACCTACCGACATAGTAGTTTGCGATGTGCTGCCAAATGACGGCTTTTCGGAGTTCGACCTCGATTTAAAAACGGCAGCCATCTTAGGGGCACAGGATCCTGATGAGTATACTGTAACCTACCATTTGACCGAAGAGGAAGCGATAGATAATGAAGGCGCGCAGCCGTCTGACCTTACCAATACGACCAGCCCGCAGACAATCTATGTTCGTGTAACGAATAACGCTACAGATTGTTTTGATACCACGTCATTCGACCTGATAGTGAATCCCTTACCTGTTGCAGGCGATCCCGATGATCTTTTGGCTTGTGAAGAGCAGGAGGGGACAGGCATTGCCGAATTCGACCTTACCGAAGCCATTCCGCAGATCATCGGGGATAATACAGATATGCAGGTGACCTTTTACAAAGACTTTACAGACCTTAATAATAATTTTCCGATCGTAGGCGCTACGGCTTATGCCAATGTAACGCCCTACAGTGACACCATTATTTTTAAAGCCTATGAGACTGCAGCGCCGGACTGCATCAGCACTGGCGAACTGGGCCTTGAGGTAAGCCCGTTGCTGAATGTAAGCAATGCCATTACGGATTATGTGCTTTGCGATGTGAATGCTGCAGGCGATGACGTTGAGGTTTTCGACCTTACTTTAAAAAATGATGAGATAACAACAACTACCGGAGCAATTCTAACCTATTATACCTCGCAAGCCCTTGCCGAAGAGGGTGAAGAGGACATTGAAGCGCCAACGGCCTACGAAAGCGGCAACACCACGATTTGGGTACGGGTAGCTAATGGTTTTGGCTGCCGAAATATTATGTCTTTCGATCTCGTTGTAAACCCACTTCCTGTGGTGAATACAGACATGGAACCTTTCTATGCCTGTGAGGAAGAGCCGGGGCAGGGTCTTTTTGACCTTGACCAGATAGATACTGTTGTTACCAATGGTGCTTCGGGTTATAACGTAGCCTATTTTGCCTCCCTTGATGCGGCACAAAACCCGACAGACAGTAATTACCTCCCTACGCCATACCTTTCGGCCAATACTACGATCTATGCCAGGGTGGAGAACGTTAATACCGGTTGCGTTGTCATTACTACTGCCGACCTCGAAGTGCTT
>Ga0308157_10000508_pt1 | contig 126140 bp, 101 predicted proteins | sample PhyBR1_FD_201035 | JGI IMG/M metagenome (GOLD analysis project Ga0308157, IMG submission 201035) | Phyllosphere microbial communities from UC Gill Tract Community Farm, Albany, California, United States - DLSLB.R1 | ecosystem: Host-associated > Plants > Phyllosphere > Unclassified | place... | reverse complement strand
CGAGTCGGACTGACCTCTAGTGTATCTGTTGTCCCGCCAGGGGCACCGCAGAGTAGCTACGTCGGGAAGGGATAAGCGCTGAAAGCATATAAGCGCGAAACCCACCACAAGATGAGATTTCTTTTAAGGGTCGTGGAAGATGACCACGTTGATAGGCTATAGATGTAAAGGCAGTAATGTCATAGTCGAGTAGTACTAATAACCCGTAAGCTTATGTACACCTCTTTTCCCACGCCGCAAGGCGTGGGAGGGAACTTTCTAAATGAACTACACGAAATTTATCTCAGTATGTTAATTATATTAGTTTACGGTTTACAGTTATAAGTTAACTCTATACGCGTAAAGCATTGTCCAAAGCAATGAACCTTTTAAGGTGATTATTGCGGCGGGGCTCACCTCTTCCCATCCCGAACAGAGAAGTTAAGCCCGCCTGCGCAGATGGTACTGCATCTTGTGGGAGAGTATGTCATCGCCTTTCTTTTGAAAAACCCTATCCAAACCGGATAGGGTTTTTTGTTTTATAATACCTCCTCCCGGTACGAATACATTTTACAATGTTGCTAACGCTATCGCATCGGTTCTTTAGAAATCCTATCCAAACCTGATAGTATTTTATTTTGTGGCTGAATAAGATAAAATTGTGAGACCGAATAATTGTTTACATATCTTTTAGAACTACAACATCAACCAAAAAGAGTTATCGGGTAATGACTGAAACAACCTTTTGTCATGCTCCCGATATTTAATTATATTTCAAATACCTAAAGAATGTGGATTATCAAAACGAGTAGATACGTATCAATACTTTAGTATACCACTTTCTAAAGTAAATAGAATTGTCTATTTTGAGGTCTGAGCTATTCAAATGTGATCTTTACATAGATTGAGACCATTGAATTTGTTCATCTTATAAAATTTATTTTCATTAACATATTCATTTTCCATACTTTAAGTTTTTTTTAGCAATGTGAGTGAGAATTTTCATCACATATATTTGCGTAATCCAATTTATTTAATTATATAATAATCTTATTTTAGTTAAAATTTGATAATATTTTGTTGATAATTTATTAAAATTAAAAGAAATATTCAATAATTAATAAATTTTAACACAATACATAAATTAAATATATTTTGAATGTGTTTTTTATAACTGATTATTATACAGTAATTTACGATTAATTTAAAATATTCAAAAAATGAATATTGCAAAAATTATCGACCAAATACATTTGTAACTAACTAATAATCAAATATTTATATGGTTTCTTTTGTAATATTGCAGAGTAGAAAATGATGAAGTAATGTACTTCTTAACAATCATGTAGGAATTAAGGGTTAAGGAGTATTTAATGTTAAGGTAAATAAATTGAACTATGAAATTTTTCACTACTCTCTTTGTTGCAGTTATTTTATTCTCAAATTCTGTTAGTGCACAGCTTTCAGATTTTACCCTACAAGTGTCAAAAACCGATGAAACCTGTCAGGGGAATGGCTCATTATCATTTACAGTATCCAACACTACTGTAAATGCTGCGATCTTATACAAAGTGTTTATGTTGCCGGATGTAAATGCTCCAATAGCGGTTTTATCGCAAAATGTGTTAGGTAGCCTATCATCGGGTACTTATAAAGTCGTGGCATTCCAATCTTTAGGTAGCCTATTGAACACTAAAGAACAAAACATAACCATCTCAAGCAATATACAGCCATTTAACTTTAGTGTGACTTCACAAGGCCAGGGTTGCAGCGGAAGCGGTACCATAATCGTGAATACGTTGACCGGTATTGCTGCTTCCTATGAGATCATTTCCGGTCCTGTTACGAGGCCGTTACAAACTTCTAATACATTTACAGGGCTTCCTTCGGGTTCTTATAATGTCAGGGTTTTTAATAATTGCGGTGTAGGTAGGGTAAAAACCTTTAATCTCAGTGTAGTAAACACAACGCTTTCGATATCTGGGGGTGATTATGCTGAAGGAGGCCTGGAGTGCGATTCGATCACAGTGAATAACACTATTACACCTTCGCAGGGCAGTATCAATTATCCGTTACAGGTGCGTTATACGCTTTCGCCGATGACATTAGGTGGGGATCAGATCGTTATTGATCAGGAGTATCTTACAGGTTCTCCCGATTCGCTCACTATTGCTGCAGTTTTGCCCCGTCTTGAAGAAGCTTATGATTATGATATAACAGTTACAGATAATTGTAACGCAGTATATGAAAGGATAGGAGATGTAGTGGATCCGTCTGTTTATCTGACATTGTCTACAGGTGATGCGCCATGTGCCGAAAAATACCTTATACTCAATGCGTCAAAGTACACAACATCTTATACTGTGAACTTTATTAGTTTTCCTGAAGGTTTCGATCCGGCGGCATTCAATTCTGCCGGGCCTTTTACAGAGCCAACATTAAATTATGGTAGTGATACGGATCCTGTACCATTCGGAAATTATGAAGTTGAAATAACCGATATCTGTGGAAGAATGGTAAGAGCTTCATTACTCATAGAGTTTGAAAAGCCTGTACCATCCGTGAGTGGTGTTAATAACGGCTGCTTTTCTGAGTTTGGCAGGATCAGGGTAAGTGTTCCTAAGCAAAAGGTCGTAACGGCAACAATAATCGCTGCTCCGGGAACTTACACTCCTGCACTTCCTCAAAATGTAACTTCAAACATAAATTCAACCGGAAAACTTGGCCTTACAGACATGCCTTTAGGGACTTATACGATTATCTTTACGGATGATTGTGGTTTTGAATATCAGGAAGATGTTATTGTGCCTCCTTTCGTTGAGAAGCCTTTCAATATTGCTACCCTTCCTGCTTGCGAAGCCGGTTTTGGGACTGTACGTGTAAGAAGTGGTAACGGCGACCTTCAATCGGCGTCAATAATCGCAGCACCTTCTGCATATGAATCTGGAATACCTCATGATGTAACGAACATCCTAAATGATGGCGACTTATATATGTCCGGCCTGCCGGAAGGTACATATACGTTCAGAGCAACTGATATTTGTGGCATAGTAACAGACCAGACCATTAATGTTGAAGGGTACAGGGCTCCGGTAAACAGTTATGTTTATACACCAAATTGCGGCGGATTCTCTGTTAAGGTTACCGATGGCAGTAATGGACTTGAAGGCTCTTCATACTGGTTGCAAAAATATAACCCTGCAACAGGTAAATGGGGACATCCCGGAAACAATACTGTTTATGCCGAAGGGACAGTACCTGGTACGGCCAACAGCATAAGGCTTAACAATAATACTGTACGTAACAACCTTAATTATTCAGGTAAGTTCAGGATCGTAAAAAAGTTTGAGACCTTTGGTAATGGCACTGCCGAAAACCAAGTGTGTTTAAGCATTTTGGGTGAATTTGAATATACTGAGGCCTTTACTATCAACTCAGCTTATTCTCTAGCGTGCCTTGGCCAGCCAAACGACATCATGCTTGATGTTACCGGTTATCCTATTGCGTACAGGATCGTGAAGAAAGACAATGTTTCATACATAGTGAACAATGGTACCAGCAATGTGTTCTCTAACCTGGCGCCGGCTGAATATACATTTGAGATCGAAGATTCATGTGGCAACATTGTAAAGAAGAGGCTGAATGTACAATCGCTTCCGTCAATAGCCGATGCTACGAATCCTGGTGATATGATCATTTGCGCGGAAGCAGGTACAGTTCTGAACCATGAGTTCCATCTTACCGAACAAAACCAGGGAGTACTTGGTCCATTGCACAGCGCTATGTATACCATTACATATCACCTTACTGAAGAAGATGCGCATAACGGCGTGAATGCTTTGCCGGAATACTATACTAACGTAACCAACGGCCAGGAGATTTTTGTAAGGCTTGTACATAACCAGATATCTATTTGCCATGGTGTTACGTCTTTCAAACTGTTCATAGGTGACTATCAGGAGCCTGTTATAACTGCCGAAGGTACAATATGTGATAACGGAGCGTTATTGCTTACAGCTAATGCAGGCTACAACAGCTATCTTTGGTCGACCGGCGAAACTACACGCAGCATTATGGTATCTGATCCGGGCGTATATACGGTTATTGTTGAAAAAGCATATGGGACAAAGGTTTGTGACGGTTTTACTGAAATAGAGATAAAGGCATCTATCACCCCAACTATAGGGACGATCGATACAAAAGACTGGACAAGGGATCAAAATGAGATCATTGTTCATACCAAAGAAGAAGGAGAGTTCGAGTATTCACTTGATGGAGTGAATTACCAGCCGGAAAATGTATTTAGCGGCCTCGAAGCAGGAGTATATACTATATATGCTAAAGATAGTAACGGTTGCGGAATAGATACCAAGCAAGTAGTGCTAATGAATTATCCCAACTTCTTTACCCCGAACGGCGATGGTGTACACGACAAATGGCGCATCAAATACTCAATGATGGAGCCACAGATGAAAGTGACTATATTTGACCGTTACGGCAAGCTTATAACCTCATTCGGCCCTAACCATGAAGGCTGGGACGGAACACTGAATGGCGTTCAGCTTCCTTCAACCGACTACTGGTTCGTAGTTACAAGGCAAGACGGCAGGGAGTTGAGGGGCCACTTTGCAATGCTTCGATAACATATAGTTGCTTAAGATAAAAAAGGGCCTGCTTTAAAATAGCAGGCCCTTTTGTTATGTGTTGATATCGAGATCGCGGATGTAGTCCTCGTACTCATAAAAAAAACGCTCAAAGGCATCCATGTTGATATTGAAAAACCGAAATATAGCTGCCCAGCTGGCCATGTTGTAAAGGCTTATGCCTGTTAATTCTACCCACACCCGGCTAATGACCTTGCCATTTTCCAGGTAAAAATTACGCTCGAATACGGCTTCTGGCAAAAACTCATCGTGTAGGATGTTTTTGAGCGATTCCATTTTTTCGAAGTATATGATGCGCTTGTCATCTTCTTTCGGCTCAATGTCGAGCATTACCTGTGCTTTTTTATTGTCAACATAAAACTTAAATGTAACATCTTTAATTTTAGTGTCATACAGCAGCCACTTTCTGGGGTAGGCATCAGCGAATGCGGTCCAGAATTCCTTTTTCATTTTTTGAGCCTCAGCTTTGCTAAACATACATTTTATTTTTATGCATTTTGGAGTATCTTTATGATGAAATCCCTACAAATGCTTTTTACCGAATTTACAAAATACATTCCAAAGATACTACAGCAACAGCTACCCGCCATAGATGCGCACATGAAAATGTCGCCTTTGGAACGTGTACCTACATTGGGTAAGGAATTTTACAAAGATAAAGACCCGCGCATTTCGGCAGTGATGATGCTTTTTTACCCGATAAACAGGCAGGCACATCTGGCGCTTATAAAACGAAATGCCTATCCGGGTGTTCACTCCTCACAAATATCATTCCCCGGAGGAAAGGCTGAACCTGGCGATAAAACGCTTGCGGATACCGCCATTCGTGAAACCTTTGAAGAGATAGGAGTGCTTCCGGGCGCGATAGAAGTGGTTATGCCATTCTCGGAAATATATATACCGCCCAGCAATTTTCTGGTATACCCTTTTTTGGGGATAGCCGCCAATGAACCTGAATTCGTAACTAATCCTGAAGAGGTAGTAGAGCTTATACATCTTCCGCTCCACGAATTCCTGGACGATACGATAGTGGTGAATGCAAAAATGCAAACTTCGTATGCACAAAGCCTTGTGGTACCCGCATTCCGCGTAGGCGACCATATAGTATGGGGCGCTACCGCGATGATAATGAGCGAACTTAAAGAAACCATAAAAAGCGCCTTAAAATAGTATCGTTTTCGTAAGTTTGCGGTTTACTTTGCTATAATCATGGGTTTATTTAAAAGAAATCCCTTCGGACATATACTTTTCCTGAAAAAATGGCTCATACGCGTGTTCGGTATGCTTACGCACCGCCGCTACAGGGGCTTTAACGAACTGCAGATAGACGGCTCGGAGATCATTCGTGCGCTGCCTGACAGGAATGTGCTTTTTATTTCCAACCACCAGACTTATTTTGCAGATGTCGTGGCCATGTTCCATGTGTTCAATGCTTCGCTCAAAGGCCGTGAGGACAATATTAAGGATGTGATGTACATCTGGAACCCCAAGCTCAATATATACTATGTTGCCGCTAAGGAAACTATGAAAGAAGGCCTGCTGCCGCGTATACTTTCCTATGCAGGTGCCATAACGGTAGAGCGTACCTGGCGCGCTAAAGGAAAAGACGTACAGCGTGAAGTAAATCCTAATGATACAGAGAACATCCGTGTAGCACTCGAAGACGGCTGGGTGATCACCTTTCCGCAAGGGACTACAAAGCCGTTCAAGCCCATCCGTAAAGGTACGGCACACATCATCAAGCAGCATAAGCCTATTGTTGTACCTATTGTCATCGACGGTTTTCGGCGTTCGTTCGATAAAAAAGGCCTGCGCCTGAAAAAGAAGGGAATACTCCAGTCTTTCATTATCAAAGAACCTTTGCAGATCGATTACGACAATGAAAGCGTGGAAGCGATCATCGAAAAAATCGAATATGCTATAGAGCAGCACCCCTCTTTCCTAAAAGTGATCCCGTACGAAGTGATGGAGCAACAGGAGGAACTGAATAAGCAACGGAAGTGGCAGTATTAAAAAGAGAGCCGGCTCTCTTTTTATTTTATCACCCCATCCTGCGACGGCTGCTGTTGCTGCCCATTGTTCAGAATATTGCTTTCCTGGGCTTGTTTGTTCCGGGTCGGTATTTTATAGCTTAGCGATAAGCCGACCCTCCTGGAATCGAAGCTGCTGTTGTAAACCAAGTTGGTGCCCACAGCGCCGAATTCCTGCTTGTTGGTATTGAGAAGGTCGTTTACATATAATGATACCGACAGGTTATCCGACATGAACTTCCGCGAAAGTGTAAGGTCAAGTGATTGGTAAGCCGAACGTCTTACACTGTAATAATAGTAGTTACCCCCCGTTGTAGTGGTATTGAAGTTAGCCATAAGCTTGACTTTCTTCGGCAGGATGATCTGGGAAGAAACATTAAAGTTCCATACCGGCTTGGTATCAATGCCCGGGATCTCGTGCAGTTGGTTGCTCGCGTACAGGTAAATGAAGTTGATCTCGTCGGGGTTAAAGTCCATTTTCAGTACGGCGTTCAGGCCCTTGGTAAACAGCATGTAAGGGATCGGCAAGCCAATATTGAAGTTCCGGATGCTTGAATTCGGGATGTTCACCGAAACACTTGCCGCACCATTTTCGTTCTGGATGATCCTGTTTACTATAATGTCCTTTGCATCGGTATATGAATAGCCTATCGTGAAATATTCAAAAGCGCTCAGCTCCACCTCATAATTGTTAAAGATGGCCGGGTCAAGGTTCGGGTTACCGAAAAAGCCCACGTTCGGGTTTTGGTAATTGGTGTTATTCGGGTTAAGCGAGCCGGTATCAGGCAGGCTTATCTTCTTGTTGAAGCTGGTATTGATGTGTACCTGCGGCATCAGGTTGTATTGTATCGTAGCATTCGGGAAAAAACGCGTCAGGTTGAACGGTAGCAGGTCATCGGTATCTGTATTTCCTTTGATGTCATACGATTCCAGCCTTCCGCCCAGTATAAAGTCGAACTTTTTATAGGTTACCTGGCCTTCAGCATAGGCAGCGTAGGTAGAGCGGGTATATTCAAGATTTTTAGTACCAAAGCTCTCCGCGGTAAAGTCAAGATGATCGGCCAAAACTCCTGCGTTTACCTTGGTTTTGTCCAGCACATTGAATTCCTGTGTATAATCAGTTTTAAACTGCACAAAATTTTGGTCGCTGTTATTCTCGAGCACATTGGTATCATTCAACCTCGAATTCATGCCAAAATCGCTCTTATTGTTATTAAAATTCAGGCGGAAGTCCAGTTTTTTCAGGGTATTATCAAAGCGTTTTTGGTAAGTGATCATGCCATCATGGTAAAAGCGGTCGGTCATGCTTTTGTCGTCAGTAAAAAAAGGATCGCCCGACGTAATATCTGTACCGGTTGCGGCTACGTACGACGTATTCTTATTGGTATTGAAGTCGTAGTTCAGCAACAGGCGGTCCTTGCCCAGCTCAATTTTAACGCCTGACCTGAGGTAATAAAAACGGTTCACCCTGTCGGAATAGTTTTGGGTAAGCAGGAGGTCATCTGCGGCGAACCGGCTGGTCTGATACCCTTCGTTATAGCTTTGCCCACCGTTTAGCTGCCAGCTGTAACCTTTTCCGCCCGAGCTTACGAGCAGGCTGTTGTTGAACCGGTGCCTGGAGTCTTCATATTTGGTATAGCTGTAGCCGTTGGAGTAGGTGGCCGATAAATATTGCTTCGAATTTTTTGAAGAAATGATATTGATGATCGCCCCGCCCGATGTTGCCGGGAATTCGGCGCCGGGGTGCGTAATGATCTCTACCCTTTCAATGGAGTTGGCGGGCAGCCCTTCCATATAGGAGGTAAGCTCGTTAGAGTAGATGTTTAGGGGGCGCCCGTCCATATAAACCTGCAGCGCCTTTCCCTGGTACATCATCCCCGCGACATCGGATATGATGAGGCCCGGAAGCTTTTTAAGCCCGTCCATCAGCGAACCCGAATTGAGGTGTGCCTGGCTTTCAAAATCAAATATTACCCTGTCGGCTCTGCGTTCGATAGCCTTTTTCTTTTTTTCGATGACAAGCTCGTCCATTTCAGTTTCCATCGTACGGATACTGTCCTTTTTGATCGTGTCGTTAGCAACCTGTGCGAACATTCCGGCAGAAGCCAAAGTGATAAGTAGCGTGTAAATGTATTTCATAGACTGGTAAGGTGTTGGTCGGATATGAAAAGGCCTGTACAATTTACAGGCCGATCATAATTATATGTAAGATTTTTTTTTAAAAAGTATAACGCTGCTGTGAAAGGATTATTTTACAGCTTCAACTTTATAGCCTTTTTTTCTTAGCAGTGCGATCACGCCTTTATCACCGCCCAAATGCGCTGCGCCTACGCCAAAGAATGTTGGTGTTTTTTTAGCGGCCTCTTCGATCTTAGGGATCCAGTTGGCGTTGCGTTTGTCGAGCAGCACATCAGTGTTGTCGCCGTAAAACTTATTTTCTTCGGCATTCATGAAATCCATTAGGGCATTAAGGTCTTTAGCATTGTAAAGCTCGAGCATCTTGCTGAACATGGCTTTGCCTTTTGCAGTACCTTCCTTCGCCGACTTTATCAGTTCCTTCATCTGCTCATCGTAAGGTATGGCATCAAATACGGCAAATTGCTCCTCTAAACTTTCTAGCCCGTAGGTTTCCTCATTTTGTTCTTTAGTAACGTTCATCAGGGCATCCTCAACAGATCTTATCGTACAGTCCACCATCTTAGGCATGACCATCATCCCTACCAGCGATGGTTTGAACTTGTCCATCATCTTTATGCCCATGCCCGTGTTTTGTACCAGGTAATCGTCAATTAGCTTCAGGTCTTCTGCGCTGGCCATGGTACTCAGGGTCTTTCCGTCTTTCATCATCATGCCGCTCATCATTTTCATGGGCAGGCTTGGGTCGTCCATATCCATTTCCAGATAAAGCTGTTTCGTATCGTCAAGGGCTTTCAGGGTATTCTTATCCAGCGTATTATCGCATACAATGTGCATGGTGCCGTAAATGTACGATGGGTTTTTAAGCCCGTTCCCGGATATTTTCCACAGCAGGCCCTTATCCAGTTTTTGGGCATTGGCAAAAAAGGCAACAAGGCTAAAGGCGGCGATCAGTAATTTTTTCATGGCAGGTTTTGGTTTAGTTAGGTTTAGAAATCGAGTTTTTTCAGTTCCTCATAATTGCGGTGCAGGCGTTTTAGGAGCAAGCCGTATATCAGTTTGTAAAATAACCAGATGATCAGTATGAAAATAGACATGCATATGATCGCGGCGGCGATGTAAATGAGGTAGAACATCGACGCGTCGCCGTTCGCCTCATATTTGCTTAATGTATCCAGCAGTACAGGATCCCTCTGGAAAAAGATAGTGAAGATCACAACACATGAAACAATGATGAACGCAATATTCGCAATAATGTAATTGTTTACGGTTTTGCGCGTGTTCAGTATGTTAGCCATTAGCGTTTTTACGTTATCGGTAGCAGTGATCTTCCTGTAATTGATATAGAATTTGCAGAAAAAGTAAATGATGATCATGTAGCCTATCACTGTCATGGGTATGGTGATGTAATCTACATGTAGGTTTTCCATTTGCCTTGTGCTTTGGCTGTCTTTCATCAGGAATGATATGCCCAGCCAGAATACAAATTCCAGTATGCTGATGATGAGTATCCATTTTACGATAGAAGACGACTTTTTATGCAGCATGGCATAAATGTCCTGCTCGGAGAATTTGGGGAAGTTCTCCGCAGTCCTCTTCCAGTTTTGTTTTAATATATCCAGTTCGTCCATTTCGTTATGGATTTAATATTTTCTTCAATTTTCCTTTTATCCTGTTCATTTTCACGCGGGCGTTCACTTCGCTGATGCCCAGCGTTTCGGCGATCTCGGTATAGTCCTTGTCTTCCAGGTACATGAACACGAGCGCCTTTTCAATATCGTTAAGTTGCTGCACGGCCTGATACAGGAGCTTTATGTGCTCCTCTTCCTCATAGTTGTATTCCTCCTGGTCTATTTTGTGCAGCTTGTTGTCAAATTCTATGGTGTCTACCGTACGGGTCTTTTTACGGTAAAGGGTAATGGCGGTATTAAGCCCCACCCTGTAGGCCCAGGTGGTAAATTTGGCATCGCCGCGGAACTGCGGAAAGGCCTTCCACAGCTGTATGGTTATTTCCTGGAACAGGTCTTTGTGGGCATCTTCATTATTGGTATAGAGCCTGCATATCTTATGTATCAGGTTCTGATTTTCCTGAAGCTGGTTTACAAATGACTTTTCAAGTGATGCACTCATGCTGCATTGGTAGGTAAAACAAAGGATTTGTTACAGGCGTGCTATAATTCTTTATCAGAATAATAATTGACCAGCAGCCCCACGAACTTGCTGTAGGTCTTCAGACCGTCCTTTTGGCTGTTGGCCTTGAGGAACTTATCGTAAATGAATTCAAAAATATCCTCGACAAATGAATCGTATTCCTCACTGAATTTTTCACTCTCCTTAAAGTTAGCCAGCACTCCTTTACTGATGAGCGGAGCAAGGCTTTTGGCAAGCTTTTCGTCTTTGCGGGCGATGTTGTTCATACAGTATTTCAGGGCAAAGGAGTAGCCCGAATATTGAAAATAGATATCGTCATTATATATAGATGCCATGTACCCTATAAAGTTGGCCTCGCTTTCGCTGGCATAGCCTATCTGGTGCGACATCTCGTGGCATACGGTTGTGGGCAGGTTGTATTTGGGCAGGTTGCGGTTCACCTGTGCCTCATTGGTAAACGGGTTCAGGTAGCCGCCAAATCCCATGTAGGATAGGGGCGTGCTCATCAGGGATGACTTGATGCTCTCATGCTCAAATGTAAAATAAGGAAAAGGCTTCGCAAGGTTTTGGTACCCGTTTATCGATCTTGAATAAATTTCTTCAACCGTGTAAGGGGTAACTACTTTCAGGCTGTCGTTCACTTCTATCTGCGCATGCATCGCATTGGTCTTTACAATGAGCCTTTTGGTGAAAGCCACAAGCTGTGTCAGTTCATAGTCCTTGCCCATACCCATTTTTTCGTGCAGTGGAACACGCCTGTAATTGAGTGCCCACAAAAAATTGAACAGGAAATAAAATATGGAGAATGCCGCCGCCATCGTCAGCAGGTTGTACTTGTATTCCCTGCGCCAGGTTTTGCGACGTAGCCACAGCCATCTGAGGCAGAGTATAATAGCGATAAAATAAATGATGTCGCCTATCGATATGCCTGTCCATCCCAACAGTACCCGCGACGCTTTGGACAATACGGGGAAAATGCCGTTGCTGTAAAAGCGCTCCACAAAATTCGGGAAAAGCCCAAGAACATTTACAATAATGATTTGTACAACCAGGAGCAGGGCGAGTAGTTTCTTTTTCTTCATCGGGCGGTATTGATACTGTAAATATAGTGTGTTTTGATTAGAATCTGAGCGCGTAAATTCCGCAAAGATGCGCAAAGGAGCACAAAGGCACGCAAAGTTTTATATCCTGAAGTTCATATTTTTTTCTCTTTTCCTGAACTTTTTTTCTTTGTGAAACTTTGCGTCTTCTTTGCGCATCTTTGCGGTATAGCTTATTTTTGTCATAGCAAATACGAGCCCCAATGAAGAAGATAGAAGCACCGGAAAAGGTTATATTCATTTGCGACGGCAAAAAATGCGGCAGGTACAGCAAAGAGCTGAACAAAAGCTTTAAGCGCCTGATAAAAGAGCAGGGCCTGAAGCATGATGTGGAGCTTACCTGTATGGAATGCACCGACAACTGCAAAACCGCGCCCAACATTTGCCTGCAGCCGCAAAATGCCTGGCTGGGTGAGGTGGAGGAGAAGGACGTAAAGGATATTTTTAAGAAGTATATAGTATAGATTTCCATTATCTTTGTTTCATGGAATTAGCCAAATCTAAAATAGAAGCAATAAAAGACTACTTTAAATCAAAACCTGTTTTAAAGGCATATCTTTTTGGTTCTTACGTTAGGGGAGAAGCTGATGAAAAAAGCGACATAGACCTGCTGGTGGATTTGGATTATAAACAAAGGATAGGTTTGCAGTTCGTACAAATGAAACTAGACTTGGAGGATATGCTCAAAGTTAAGGTTGACCTCATATCATCCGATGCAATGTCAAAACACCTAAAGACTTCCGTGGATACCGAAAAACAACTTATCTATGCGAAGTAAACCGGGAGACAATGCCAGGCTTCAGCATATCCATGATGCCATACATGAGATTGAAAGTTATGTGAAGGCAATCACATTTGAGCAATTTTCTTATAATTCTATGATGCTGTTTGCCTGCATAAAGCAGCTCGAAATTATCGGCGAAGCAAGCAATCATCTTTCAGATAGCATAAGAGGCCAATACGAATCTGTCGAATGGCGGCAAATTATCGGGCTTCGCAATATTTTTGTCCATGAGTACTTTGGCATTGATAAACATATCGTGTGGGATGTAATACAAAATGACCTTCCGCATTTCAGGCATTCCATTGAACTTATTATAGAAGAACTAAACAAACAAACATAAATGAGCCAGGAAATTAGGAATCTTGAGCCAAAAGCGCTCTGGAATAAATTTGCCGACCTGAACGAAGTGCCGCGCCCCTCTAAAAAAGAAGAGAGGATAATTGCCTTCATGAAAGATTTTGGCAGCAAGCTCAGCCTTGAGACCATAGAGGACGAAGTGGGCAACGTGATCATCAAAAAACCGGCCACCAAAGGCATGGAGAACCGCAAGACTATCGTGATGCAGAGTCACCTCGATATGGTGCACCAAAAGAACTCCGATACGGTGTTCGACTTCGATACGCAGGGCATCGACATGTATGTGGATGGTGACTGGGTGCGTGCCAAAGGGACGACCCTGGGTGCCGATAACGGCCTTGGCGTAGCCACCATCATGGCGGTACTGGAAAGCACCGACATACCGCACCCGGCCATTGAAGCGCTTTTTACCATTGATGAGGAAACCGGAATGACCGGAGCGATGGGCCTGAAGGGCGGACTGCTTAACGGCGAAATACTATTGAACCTTGACACCGAAGAGGACGATGAGATCGACATCGGGTGTGCCGGTGGGGTAGATGTTACTGCCGAAAGGGGCTATGATGAAGAAGACGTTCCTGAAAATTCCGTAGGCTACAGCATTACCGTAAAAGGGCTGAATGGCGGCCACTCGGGCATGGACATCCATAAAGGGCTGGGCAATGCCAACAAGATCATGAACCGCCTCCTGTTTGACAGCTTTGAGAACTTTGGCCTGCAGATCGCTGAAATAAACGGGGGCAGCCTGCGCAACGCCATTCCGCGTGAGAGCTTTGCCAAAGTGATCATTTCCGAAATCTTCGACGAGGCTTTTGTATTCGACATGCAGGAAGTCATTAACGACATCAAAACCGAATTCAAAACTACAGAGCCGAACCTTGAAATACTCATTGAAAAAGCCGACATACCAGCCAAAATAATGGACCTTGGCGTGCAGGAGGGACTCATTCGTGCCTTGTACACTGCACATAACGGCGTGTACCGCATGAGTGCCGACATGGCCGACTTGGTAGAAACTTCCAACAACATTGCCAGGGTGATCGTGAAGGACGGCAAGGTATATGTAGGCTGCCTTACACGCTCTTCAGTAGAGAGCAGTAAGTTTGACCTCGCCAATGCATTGCGCTCGGCATTCGAGCTTATCGGTTGCGAGGTGACCTTCTCCGGTTCGTACCCGGGCTGGACACCAAATGTGAATTCGCCGATCCTCGACGTGCTGACCGACATCTACGAAAAGCAAAACGGCAGCAAAGCCAATGTGGTTGCCTGCCACGCCGGGCTGGAATGTGGTATCCTGGGCACGAACTATCCTAAAATGGACATGATCTCCTTTGGGCCAACCATTAAAGGCGCGCACAGCCCCGACGAAAGGGCGAGCATAAAATCGGCACAGAAATACTGGAAGTTTGTGTTGGAAATACTGGAGAATATCCCGGTGAAATAGTCGCAAGTTTAATGATTATTGGGTTACGGTGTAGAGACGTTGCACTGCAACGTCTAACGCTACATATTATGAAAAAACCTGTTTAGAAATAAGCAGGTTTTTTTATGAAAATAATTAAAGGAAAACATATACTTTTAACACACTTTTACGTTATCCCGTTATAATCCCAACCTTACTGATGAGATCCCTGTTCCTGTCGCTCTTCGCGGCACTTTTGCTGTTATCGTGTACCGACCACAAAGCCACGCACGTGGAGCGCTCCTTTTATTTTTGGAAGAACACTTCCTGGGGACTTGCCGACGCGGAAGACACGCTCCTAAATTTGGTAAAAGCCAAAAAACTGTATGTGAAATTCTTCGAGGTGGAGTCTGATGACCTTTTTGGCAGCATCCCGACGGCTAAGACGCGTTTCCACCTGTATGACCCGGACAGCAATTATACCGTGGTGCCGGTGGTGTACCTGCGCAATGAGGTATTTAAAAAATGTACCCGCGGCAGCCTCGATTCGCTTGCGGACAATGTGAATTTCCTGATCAAGAGATATGCCGTGCAGGTGACCAGGGACAGCGCAAATTTTGGGCGCCTTAAAGAATACCAGATGGATTGTGACTGGACGCCTTCCACAAAAGACAATTACTTCTATTTCCTCAAAAAGCTAAAGGCACTCTCGCAGAAGAAGATCAGCTGTACGTTGCGGCTCTATCCGTATAAATATCCCGATAAGATGGGCGTTCCCCCGGTAGACAGCGCCATGCTGATGTGCTACAACCTGATCCATCCGCTGGATGATAAAAAGAAGAACACCATCCTGGATGTCGACGAGCTGGCCAGCTACCTGGACACCGACGAAAAATACCCTCTCCACCTGGACATTGCCCTGCCCGTATATTCGTGGGCACAGCTGTACCAGAATAATAAGTTCAGGGCCATCATGTACAGTAACCCCACTGCCGAGGGCGGCTTCCGTAAAGTTGAGGGGCTGTGGTATGAAGCGGTACGGGACACCGTGGTAAACGACATATTCATCCGCAAGGGCGACAGGATCAAGCGGGAGGAAGTGACCAAAGAAGCCCTTGCCGAAGTGATACGACTGATAAAGAAAAACGTCCCGCTGGACGAGACCATTACCGTATCGCTGTTCCACCTTGATGAAACACAATTAAAAAACTACAGCCATGAAGAGATCGCTCGCCTTTACACTGCTTTTACTGAGTAGCTTTGTACCCGCTGCCCGCGCCTGCTGGTACTATCCTACGGGCGACGACATCCGTTTTTGCTTTTTTAAGGATTATCTAGGCAGGTATCCCGGCTATGGAATGTTCAATTATACCGCCACCTATTTTTCGTATGACCCGCCGATAGATTACAGGCAGGACATGGACAGCAACCTAAACATTGCGCTATGGCGAAACTATTGCAACAACAAGGTTTCGGCCCAAAGTGTGGAAGATGCGGTTTACAACAGGGCTGCTTTTGATAACGAGATGCTCGACTATCTTAAAAAAAGGAACGATACCGAAGCGCTCGACTACCTGAAGTTTGCGATAGCGATCGAGAGCATGAATGAATACTACGAAAATCCATGGGAACGCGATAGCGACATTGTTGCCCCAAAGCGCAAAAGCAGGATAACGATAGCTGTCGAAAGGGGAGGAGCGGCTAAGGACCAACTTATAAAGTCACGATACTACTTTTTAGCGATCCGCCTGGCTTTCTACAATAAGGATCACGAGACTGCACGGAAAGTGTACGACGAACATTTCGCCAAAAAGAAGCCTGAAAACATCATTGACTACTGGAGTCTTTATTTCAGGGCGGCGGCAGAGAAAGATCCCGCATTGCAAAGCTATTACGCGGCACTGGCTTTCGCGAAGGCGCCGGACAAGCGTTTTGTGGCATCGTATTACTTCCATAACGAGATTCCTTTGGCGGAGGTGCTGAAGCATGCCCAAAACAGGAAAGAAGCTGCGGAGATCTACGAAATGGCAGGTATGCGAAAGACCGATCGATCATTGAAGTTGCTGGAAGGCATTTATAAAAATGACAGGTCGTCGGAGGCGTTGGGCTTTTTGCTGGTACGCGAAATGAACAAGCTGGAGGACTGGATCTACACGCCCTATTATTCCTATTTCAGCCCGTCGATGTCCGATTATGATGGTAATTACACGCCTGATACTCCATCACTAATGCTGCAAAGGATAGCCGACGACAGGCAGTATGCCGCAAAGCTGCTGCAATTTGTCAATTCGGTTAACCTGAGTAAAGTGCACGATGCTGAGGTATTCCGTTCGGCGAAGGCCTACCTGCTGTTCATGGTAAAGGATTATGAGGGCTGCCTGTCGTATATTAATTCGCTGAAATACAATATGCCAAAAGATTCACAGCACCAGTTGGCGCTCATCAAAGCATTGTGCCTGACCGCCAACCAGCCGAGAGGCAGCGCGGTGATCCCCGAAGCGGTAAAGCAATTGCTGATGTCGGAAAAAGAGGGGCATAACGAAAAGTTTGTTTTTGCCATCGGCCGTGAACTGGAGTACATGGGCAATACAACCGATGCCGCGCTGATCTATTCGCACCTTGAGGATATGGAATGGAAATCGAAAGACCAGCGCACACCCTATTATAATGATTACTACAGCTATTGGTTCGAATATCTTGACGGGGCGTATAGCACTACCGCGGTGAAAAGCCTTATTTCGGCCATAAATAATAACCATAAAAAGGATGCATTTTCCAAATGGCTCTATGCCAAAGCTACGGACGTGAACCAGCTGAATGACCTGTTAGGTACGAAATACCTCCGACTCAACAGGCTGCACGAAGCACAAGCGGCCTTTAATAAAATGATACCCGACTCGCGCACATCAGGATACCTTGATGAAAATCCTTTTTATGAAATGAAATATACGCCTGATTTTGTAGAACGCCGCGACAGCATACAGCTCACCAAGGCCGATATAACGAAGCACCTGATAAAGTACATCGAAAAAGGTGCCGACCCAGCCGAAAAGGACAGGGATTATTATAACTTCCTGGCGGGTACATGCTACTACAATATGACCCAAAACGGCAATAGCTGGTACATGAGGCGCTACGAATGGTCGAGCGTAGAGCTTACCAGTTCGCTGCCCGATGAGGCGGACTTCCATAATTGCGATTACGCAAAGCAGTACTTTTTGAAAGCGTATAAATATGCCAAAACACGGAAATTCCGTGCGCTGTGCTTAAGGCTGGCGGCAAAATGCGAGCACAAGAAAGTGGAATATTGGCACGAAACCACAAAAGACGATTACAACACCAGCAGTTACGATCATGCTCTTGCCCACAATAGGTACAAGGACAAGTTCAAAAGGCTCTATGCGTCCTATTACAGTGACCTGTACGAATCAGGATGTGCTTCATACTTCAGGTATTTTGAGGCACGGCGGTAACGAGAAAACCCTGCTGAACGGCAGGGTTTTATTTAATATAGGGTAACTATTACTGCCTTTTCATGGCAAAAGTCTCTGTTGCGGGCTTGCCTTTCTGCATGCCCGATATTTCGGCGACAAGCGAATCGTTATTGATCTTGTTATACTTTATCTTGTTCGGAAAGTCATGCTTCGTGTTCTCAAAAACCATTTGCGAATCGGACGATGAGGTCAGTTCAAAAGGTGTGGCCTGCCCGTTGTTCTGCCCTGGTACTGTAACGTTGTACACCAGCTTGCCATTCGATTCCTCCAGTTGGATACTTTCAGAGAAAACGGTGTCTTTACCAACGACAAAATAGCTCTCACCAAGGTACACAGAGTCGTTTTCCTTATTCCACCTTTCGGTCAAAATACCGTCAGGTGTAGTATTGCCCCAGCTGCCGATGAGCCAGGCTGCCTTTCCAAGCTGCGGATAGGTCTTGGCTGCTGGAGCCGTTTCAGCACCGGTTGTCCCTGTTTCTTTTTTACCGGTGCACGAAAATGCAGCCCCGCATACTACGGCAGCTGACAGGAATGTAATGGTCTTACTCATGGTTATGATTTTTGTTTGGTGCAAAGATGTACTTTGGGCAAATAGTAAAATTGTAAAAAATCGACATTACGATTTTTTATTATGAATTGATTGCGACGGAGTGAGTGCGTCTCGCTCCCCTCTCCTTCGGAGAGGGGCCGGGGGTGAGGACTACTCATCAAAAACAAAATGCTTCGCCATTTCTAAATTCTCCGAAAAGTACTGCTTCGGGTTCAGTCCTGTAAATTCTTTAAAATCCCTGATGAAATGTGCCTGGTCGTAAAACCCGCCGTCGTATGCAACATTGGTAAAGCTTACAAACTTCTTCTTTTCGATAAGCTGCAGCGTATTCTGGAAACGGATGATGCGTGCCAGGAACTTGGGCGAAAGCCCTACAGCCGCGACAAATTTACGCTCCAGCTGGCGTTGCCCGATTTCGAGTTCGTCCGCCAGTTTGTCGATGCTCACGGTGCCTTCGCTTTGCAGCAGGGCATCCACACAATATTCCACATCGCGGTTGTCATAGGCAACTGACTCCGGTCTTTTTAGCAGGAAAGCCTCCACGGTGGCTTTTCGGGCTTCGTTATCGGCACAGGCGATCATCGCAGCTTCCAGAGCGATCCCGTCATCGCCCCATATTTCAGCAACGGTCAGTGCCCTTCCCGTAAAATTATTTACATCAACGTCAATGAATGGCTGCAGTCCAGCCGGGTTGAAGCGCGTACTGAACAGACCCACAGTTCCGGTCGGCTCTACCTCTATGAACGATCGTATCTGACCGTATAGGATACCCCGCGGTTGCAGGGACGAAGTCCCGTCCGGCTCATGCTTACGGAATAATTCGCCGTAATTGAAGATCAGTTCAATGCACCCGTCAGGAAAAATGCGCTCCCGTTCTTTAGGTTCACCGGCACCGGCATCCAGGCTCCAGTGGTAGCGTACCTGTCGGGTCAGTTCCTCTTTGGGGTCATAAATATTATACTCCATGTTCTTATAAAAAGCAATAATACGATTTTTAACAACAGGCCTACAATGAAAAAGGGCACCTTCTCAGGCACCCGTTCTTCGGAACTAACTCAAGTCTATTTTAGTTGGAATATACTCTTACATAATCAATTTGGTATTCCTGTGGGAAAATACTGTCGTCTACATCCGGTCCGCCAAAGTTACCGCCTATCGCCATGTTTAGCAATATGAAGAAAGGCTGGTCAAAAGGCCAGTTCTCCTGGGTTTTGTTTTCCTGCGTATAAGTGAACAGTACTTTCTCATCCACAAGGAAATCGATCTTCTCTGCCGTCCAGTTCACAGCATAGGTATGCCATCCTTCCTCGATCTTAGGGAATGCTGTTCGGTGTCCCAGGGCATTACCGCCGTGGCGGTCTTTAAAATGCAGGGTATTGTACACCATGCCCGGGTCTTTGCCCACATATTCAATAATGTCTATCTCTCCGGCCAAAGGCCAGCTTACGGTTCCAATGTTCGAGCCCAGCATCCAAAAGGCAGGCCAGATGCCTTTTCCGGTAGGTATCTTGGCACGCGCCTCGATATAGCCGTACTTGAACTCTTTCTTGCCGGCAGTGGTTATACGGGTCGAGGTATATTTGTCGCCCTCTTTCTTTGCCGTTATGACAAGGTGTCCGTTCTCCAGCCTGTGGTTGTCTTTAGTATAGATCTGGCGTTCATTGTTGCCCCATCCGCATACGTGGGGGCAGCCGTCTCCGGTCTCAAAGTTCCACACCTTCTCGTCAAGCTTTTTGCCGTTAAAATTCTCTTCCCACACCAGCTTGCCTTTTTTCACCTGTGCCGACACTGTCAGGGCCGACACAATTGCTATCGCTATCGCGGTTCTTTTCATGGTTTTGCGTCTTTATTATAGCTGAATCCTGCCTCAAGCGATGTCGCCGAGCTTCCGCCCACGAACACCCTGAAGTCACCCGGCTCTGCTTCCCACCTTTCGTTGGCGGTATAAAATTCGATCGTTTTCTCGTCGATCGTAAATGTGACCGTTTTTTTCTGTCCGGCCTTTATCTCAACAAGTTCAAAGCCTTTCAGCTCCTTCACGGGCCTTGTGACCGATCCTACAAGGTCTCTTATGTACAATTGCACCACTTCCTTGCCATTAACAGCGCTGTTATTCACTACATCGACGGATACGGTTATTTTTCCTTTCGCCGCGAACCACGGGCTGTCCAGCTTCAGGTTGCTGTATTCAAAGTTGGAGTAGCTCAATCCGTGCCCAAAAGGGTAGAGTGGGGTAGGCTGCTCATCGATATAATGCGACCAGAAAACACTCTCGGTAGGCTGTCCGTTGCCTGGCCTTCCCGTGGCTTTATGGTTGTAGTATATAGGTGCCTGGCCCACGCTCCTTGGGAAGCTCATAGGCAGCTTGCCGCTCGGGTTGTAGTCGCCGTAAAGTACCTGTGCTATCGCGTGCCCGCTTTCGGTACCGAGGTGCCAGGCTTCCACAATGCTTGGGATATGCTGTGCTGCCCATGGCAACGCCAGCGGCCTTCCGTTGGTAAGTACCAGTACAATGTTCGGGTTGGCTTTATATACCTCTTCCAGCAATTCCTGCTGAACGCCCGGCAGGCCAAGCTCGGCACGGCTGCGGCCTTCACCGGTCTGCAATCCGTGCTCGCCCAATACCATGATCACTACGTCGGCACCTTTTGCAGCATTTACAGCTTCACCAAAGCCGCTTTTGTCGGTCATATTTATCTTTGTCTCCACAATGAATTTCGGGCTGCCCAGCGCTACGTCGGCGCCTTTGGCATATACCAGTTGGTTGCCTTTGTATTCCCGGAGCCCTTCCATTACAGATACGGCAGTGTTATCATCGGCCCCGATCCTCCAACTGCCTAATGGGCTGGTTTTGTCATTGGCCAACGCGCCTATCACCGCGATCTTTTGTCCCTGTTTTTTTAACGGGAGGAGTTTCTTGTCGTCGTTCTTCAAAAGCACTATCGACTTTTTAGCCATGTCCATCACACCATCATGGAACTCCTTTTTGCCTATAGTTTGTTTTTCACGCGTTTCGTCGCAGTATTTGTAGGGGTTGTCAAAAAGGCCAAGTTCAAACTTCACCCTTAGGATACGGCGGACGGCATCATTAATTTTATCTTCGGATACTTTGCCTTCTTTGACAAGGTTTACGAGGTGCAGCACGTAACCGTGCGATTCCATGTCCATGTCGCTGCCACCATTGGCGGCAAGTTCTGCGGCATGCTTCAGGTCTTTCGCATAGCCGTGGGCCATCATTTCACCCATTGAGCCCCAGTCCGACACTACAAATCCCTTAAAGTTCCATTCTTTTTTAAGCAATTCCCTTTGCAGGAATGCGTTGCCTGTCGCGGGGATGCCATCAACCTCGTTAAACGAGTTCATGAAGGTAAGAGCACCTGCATCGGCGGCTGCCTTGAATGGCGGCAGCACTATATTATGAAGCGTGTTATGGCTTATATCTACCGTATTATAATCTTTGCCTGCTTCGGCAAAAGAGTACCCTGCAAAATGCTTAACGCAAGCTGCGAGGTTAAATTCGCCAAGGTCTCCCTGAAACCCCTGTACCCTTGCAACTGCAATAAGGCTGTTGAGGTAAGGGTCTTCGCCCGCGCCTTCCATAACGCGTCCCCAGCGTGCATCCCTGGAAACATCTACCATAGGGGCAAAAGTCCAGTTCAGTCCAGAAGCTGCTGCTTCGGCGGCAGCTATGCCTGCCGATCTTTTTATGGCCTCCATATCCCAGCTCGCCGCTTCGGCAAGAGGTATGGGGCTTATGGTCTTATATCCGTGGATCACATCGTAGCCAAAAATGACCGGTATCCCCAGCCTGGTCTGTTCCACGGCAATTTTTTGCAAAGCCTTTACATCCTTTACACCCTTTACGTTCAGCATAGAGCCTACCCAGCCTTTTTTTATGTGCTCGTACTTCTCTGCCGCGTCGCCGTCTTTTGGAGCAGGGCCTGTCACGTCCCAAAAACCGTTGTACTGGTTCATCTGGCCCACTTTCTCTTCCAGTGTCATCAAGCGTAATACTGAATCTACTTTACGGTCGACAGGGAGTGATGATGAAGCAATATCCTGTTTCGCAGAACTGCATCCGAGCGCTATTGCAAGGAGGGCTGCCAGGGCATATTTTGGTAAATTATATTTCATTATAATTTTTTAGTGTCCAATGGGCAGGGAAGCCCCTTTTAGGCTTCCCTCCGCACTGGATATTAGAACAGATGTTTATATTATTCGAAAACTTTTACGTAATCTACCTCCATTGTCGACTGGGTAAAGCCGGGAGCGATAGCGCCGCCCATGTTGCCACCCATGGCAATGTTGAATATCAGGAAGAAATCATGGTTGAAAGGAACGGTAGGAGAGTTGGCAAATATTTTAAACTGCTCACCGTCTACATAGAATTTAATAAAGCTCGGGCTCCATACCAATTCATAAATGTGGAAATCATTAGAAACGCCCGCAACTGTGGTTGAAGAAGTATTCGCATTACCGGCAGAATGCCCTGGATAATGCAATGTGCCGTGAATGACATCCTGCTGGTTGCCCACGTGCTCCATAATGTCGATCTCTCCGCATGCCGGCCATGTAAAGCCCGGTTGGTTGTGGTTGGCACCCAACGCCCAGAGCGCGGGCCAGGTACCGCCACCTGTAGGAAGTTTGGCACGTATCTCCACCCTTCCGTAGGTAAACTCTTTTTTGTCCTCTGTCGTCATACGGGCAGAGGTGTAATTAAAGCCGTTAAAACTTTCGGCCTTTGCAGTGATCCTTAACGATCCGCCGGTCACAGTAGCATTTTCGGCCCTGTAGTATTGCAGTTCGTTGTTACCCCATCCGCCGTTGTTGCCTATTTCCAGATTCCATTTACTCGCATCCGGAGCGCCTTCGTAGTTGAATTGGTCTTCCCATGCAAGTGTATTGTATTCAGGCTCTTCAGTTCCGTAAGGAGGCTCTGTGCTCAGGATCAGGTACCATGCGTTGGCAGTGGTGTTGCCCTGTAAAAAGCGTACCTGCATCCTGTTGGCGGTAATTTCCATTACTTCAAATGTGTGCGCGCCTATGTAGTATCCAAGGAATCCGTTGTTGGATATCGTAAATTGCGTACCGGTGCTCACATTGGCCACATACGAGCTCGATGCTCCAAGGGTAACGTTCTTTACACCCGAAACATCGTGAGGAAGGCAGGTATCCTCACCCAGTGCCGTACCGCCTATTTCGGCAGTATAATCTTTGTTTACAAAAGATGCCCCGCCGTTGTCATGCTCAAATTTGATCAAGCCGTCAACAAGGCTAAAGGTGAATTTGCTGTTATAAAAACAGCTGCTCACTTCAGCTCCCGCCTTTTCAAACGGAGCCGCAGAGTACCATGAAGGCCAGTTGTTGGCACCGTCAGGCGTGTTAGGGCCTACGCCAAGGTGCCCCTGCTCGGCTGCTTTAATGTACCATACTTTGCTTGCTCCGCCGGTAAGGAACTGTGTCGTTTCCTCATCCTGGAAGTTAAGCAGAACATTCTCTACCATAAAAGAGGCTGTTGTAGCAACACCGCCTTTGCCATAGGCTACTACAGTAACTTCATACGAGTTCACGCCCTGCGTTGTTACCGTATAGGGGAAATTCCCGCCGGAAACTGTTCCCGCATCATTACCTTCTACAATGAATTTGTAGCTAATGGCATTATCAGCGCCGGCATGCATCACTATCTTCCCGGTACCGTCACCATTCGGAAATTCGGCCGACTGGCCAACAATATCATAGCTAAAGGTAAGGTTGGTCGGGGCCACGAGGTCGCCAAACTTTTTATCGTCGTCCTGGCATGCTATCACAAGCATAAGCAGTGCCGCCAGAATGCTAAAAGGTTTAAATATCTTTTTCATGCTTTTTTAGTTGTTTACAAGTTTAATGTCATCAAAATAGAAATTCGCGCCTGTACCCGGCTGGCCTGCACCAAAAAAGATAACTATCTTCCTGTAATTGTTGGCGCTTACAATGTCGTTAAAATTGAATGTCATTTCCTCCCATTGGTTGGCAACAGATGTAGATACAACGCGTTCTATGTTGTTCGTTCCGGCCATATTTTCAAATTTCACGATCACAGGTGTTCCTGCTGTGGGGCTCCATACCTTCATTTTTATGATCTTGTTGGTGGTGAAGTCAATAGGGTCTGTCATGGTCAGGAATGAGCCTGCCCATATCTGGCTGCCAACAGGCTTAAAGAACTGGGCTACTTTTGCGCTTGGGTTAGCAGGGACAATGTGTGGATTGTTTATTACAGATGTCGCTGCTCCCTGGAAGCTTACAAAATCATAATCTACACCTCCCTGTTCAAATGTAATGGGGAATGCGAGCGGAATACCTGTAGGCGACTGTACAATGTCGTCAAAATAGTACGTATCACCAGTTCCGTTGTTTGCTGCATTGAAGAAGAAAACAAGCTTGGAATACTGCTGTGTAGTGCTTGCCGAGGAATAATCGAATACCAGCTCTTCCCATTGGTTCGCAACCGTCGTTACCGCAGTCGCTTCGTGGCCCACCTGGCCGTTCGTAAGGTTCTCAAGCTTTAAAAGTACCGGAACGCCTGCTGCCGGCGACCATATTTTTACCCTGATGAATTTATTTACAGTAAGGTTCACTGGGCTGTCAAGCGTTAGGAAACCACCCGTATATACCGCGCCTGCTGCCGGAGTCATCGCGGCAACGTTGGCACTGGTGTTGATCCCTCCTGAGTGCGGATTGGCAACTTTCGACCCTGTAGCGCCATTAAAGTTTGTAATGGCATAGTTTAGCGTAGGGTTCTCAAAGTTTATAGGCAATAGCAGTGGGTTGTTTATGGTCACATCCTGTGTGTAAACAGCCGTAGCAGCACCACCGCTGTAAGCAACAACTGTTATTGTATAGGTACCAATGGCGGCATACGTGTGCGTAACCGCAGGAGCGCCTTCATTGTACTGCACTGCCGGAGCCAGCGGGTCCTCTCCAAAAAATATGTCAAAGTGTGTCTCATAATCGGCTTCAGCAGTAACATTGATCTTGAAAGGGTTCCCTACTGTCGCCGTAATGGTTACTTCAAGGTTCTCAGGCTGTACGAACGTTACGGTAAGTGGCAGGGTAACTTCGGTCGTTTTGCCGTTAATTCCCGTCGCTACTATCTTAACGCTGTACTGGCCTTCGGCATATACGTGGTTTACCTTTCCGCCTGCCTGCACTGCTGCAGGGGCTTCGGTGCCGTCACCAAAATATACTTCATATGACACCACACCTTCGCCATGGGGCGCAATGGTAACAAGGCCGCTATTATCCTGAGTAATGGTGAACAGGGCCGAAATGTTTTGCGGCGCGTCGGCCTTATCGGCAAATGCGGTATCGCCGTCTTCATCAGAGCAGCCTGCAAGCAATGCTACGAACAGGATGCTGAAAATAAATTTTATCTGTTTCATATCTTTTTTTTATTAATAGCCAGGATTTTGCTGCCAAAGGTTATTAGAGAACTGTATTTCTTCGAAAGGTATCGGGAAGAGCTCGTGCTTGTTCGTAATAAAACCAGGTATCGTGCCTGCTGCCCTTTTAGTGCGCACCAGGTCAAAGAAACGATGGCCTTCGCCTACCAGCTCTTTCCTTCTTTCCTGCCAAATGAGCTCGGTAAGGTTTGAGTCTGTTTCAGTAACATCGTGCAGGTTGTTCCCATAAGCCCTGCGTATCACCATGTTCAGGTACATTTGTGCCCTTGTATCGTCAATGTTGCCCCTGTTGTACGCCTCAGCAGCCATAAGCAGCACATCAGCATAGCGAATAGCCCTATAGTTGTTCGGGTTGGTAAGGTTCGGGTCTTGTGGGTTAAGGTCGCCCACCCTTGGTATGTACTTCCTGTTATAGAAGCCTGTGTGCTCATACCCCTGGCCGTACTGCACGCCGGTGCCATTATTCCAGTTAGGATAAGCGTCAACGATCGCCTGGATATTAAGTATCGCTATATCCTTTCTCATGTCTCCGCTTTCAAACATGTCATAGGCTTCCTGGGTAGGTACGTTAAAGCTGTAGCCGGACTCAAAGAAAGGCCCGTTGTATCCCCTGGGACCGTTAAAGCCCACCGCAATGTTACCCTCGCTGCACTGGAGGCATTCAAAGCTTCCGCCTTCGCCATCACTATACTGTATCTCAAATACAGACTCGGCGTTGTTCTCGTTGTTGTTCTCAAAAATAGTACTGTAATCGGTAACAAGGCTATAGGCATTGCTTGATATCAGGCTTTCCAATACGTTGGCCGCATCCGCGAATTTAGTAGGGTGCCCGTTGCCAAGGTCTGCCCAGTACAGGTACACTTTGCCAAGCAATGCCTGAGCGGCGCCCTTGGTCACACGGCCCTGCTGTGCCGGTACGCCGGTATTGATGTTCTCAATAGCATACAGCAGGTCGGCCTCGATAGCAGCATATACCTCTTCGGCAGATGAACGTTGGATCGTGGTCTCATCACCCAGCTTAAACCTTGCGTCGCCTTTCATTGGTACGCCGCCAAACCATTTTACAAGCTCAAAATGAAAGTAAGCCCTTAGGAAACGTGTTTGTGCCAGTATGTGCTCCTTGCCTTCAAAATCGGTCTTATCTTTAAATTCAAGGATGTAATTTGCCCTGTTGATCCCCGCGAACATCCAGTCCCATATCTTTTTTACTTCTGGATTGATCGGGGTATGGGTCATGTCGTCCACCTGCTGGAAACCGGGAACGTCGGTCGCGCTCTCGCCACCGGCAAGCGTATTGTCAGAAGCTATCTCTCCCAAAAGCACGTTTTGGTACGATGGCTGCAGTATATCATACACGGCAATAAGCGCCTGCTGGTAATCGTCTTCCGAGTTAAAGTAGTTTTCGGAGTCGATAGAGTAGGGCTGCTGCCTGTCTACAAAATCATCCCCACAAGATACCGACATACTTAAGATAGTAAATGCGGCTATGACAGTTAATATTCTCTTCTTCATGTTTTCTTAAATTAAAAATTAATGTTCGCTCCTATCATGTACATTCTTGGTACCGGGTAAAAACCATAGTCGATACCACCGCCAATTGGCGCACCGGAAGAAGCTCCAGGGTCATAGCCCATATATTTAGTAAAAGTGTAAAGGTTGTTCACACCCACATAAAGCCTTGCTTTTGTAATGCCTGCCTTGCCCAATATGTCTTCTGTGAACGTATAGCCCAACTGGACATTTTGTATCCTTACATAGGATGCATCTTCAACAAAATAATCAGATATCACATTGTTATTCGTTGCTCCCGTAGTAGCCCTTGGTACCGTGTTGCTGGTGCCTTCTCCTGTCCAGCGATCAAGAACATAATTTAGCCTGTTACCGTTCGGCACGGTCCTTTCATAGTTCCTTAGCATATCATTCCCTATCGATGCGAACGTATATGCTGCGAAGTCGAAACCTTTGTATTTCAGGTTGATGTTAAAGCCCATTGTGGCCGCCGGTATTGGGTCGCCAATGTAGGTCTTATCATTTGCATCGATCTTGTTGTCGCCGTTCATGTCCACAAACCGTATATCGCCCGGCTGTACGGTCTGGGCGCCAAGGCCTGTTTGCGAAGGTGCAGCATCGATCTCGGCCTGGTTCTGGAAAATACCATCTGTCCTGTAACCATAAAAGTATCCCATTGGCTTGCCCACTTCCATCCTTGCGGCAGGTTCAGCTGTTCCGAAATTCCCACCCTGAAGATATCCTGTAGCATTATCTACCTGAAGCACCTTATTTTTGATGAACGTAACGTTATAATTAACATCGATCCTCAAATTGTCTGTAAGGTCCTTTTTGTAGCCAACAGCAAGCTCAAGCCCGTAATTTTTTACGTTACCCGCATTGATCGTCGGAAATCCAGAACCCGGTGCCGCAGCTCCTAAAATACCCGATACAGGTATGCCAGGCACAAGCAGGTCATGTCGTGTATCTACGAAATAATCGGCTACAAAGGTTACATCGCTGTTAAAGAAATTCAGGTCAACACCAACGTCGAATTTCCTTGCTTCTTCCCATTTTACATTTGGGTTGGTAATGACACCTGTTGCCCTACCCGGCGTCAGTGCCCCGTCGAATACATACATAGCCTCACCATTTAGCAATGATGTGTACAGGTTCGATCCGATCTGGTCATTGCCCAGTGTACCATAGCTGGCACGGATCTTTGCAAAATTCAATATTTTGTTCTGTTTAAAGAATGATTCATCCGAGAGTACCCAACCACCTGTGAAAGAAGGGAAGTAGGCTACCCTGTTCTCGGGACCGAATTTTGTCGACATATCGCGACGCAGCATGGCAGATAGTAGGTAGCGGCCTTTATAGTCGTACTGCAGCCTCCCAAAATACGAAAGCCTTCTTTCATCATACGTGTAAGAGCTGTTCGGCTGCTGTGTAGGCAGGCCATTGGCAAGGTTAATGTCGGCAAACTCCCATGAATTGTTCGGTACATCATAACCTGTGGCGTATAGTCCGTTACCCCATTCCTTGAAGATGGTGTTACCAAGCGTAAAGCTAAAGTTATGGCTTTCAGCTATTGTTTTCTGGTAGGTAGCGAAAAGGTCAAAGTTGTAGTTGTTATCGTTTACGGCACCCTGCGTTACACTGCTGCGTGTTACGTTGTATATTTTACCGGAACCATAATTTACCATTTTGGCAAAGGTCTTTGACTCGCTGTTAGAGGTGTTAAAGCCCATCCTCGCGGTTACGGTCAAACCTTTGAACAGGTTATAATCAAGCCCGAAGCTACCGTTCAGCTTTTTATAATGGTACGAATTATACGTGTTGTCTATTTGCGCCAGCGGATTAATTATCTCATTACCAAAACCGGTCGTAGACGGTACAAGCGAAAAATCACCATTGTCGTCATACGGCTTTTGTAACGGCGATACGTTAATAGCGTTGAACAGTACCGATCCCAATGCGTTCTCATTAAGGTTCCTCCTGTTGAAATAGGTATAAATAACGTTGGTGTTCAGTTTTAGCTTGTCGCTAAGGTCGGCATTAAGCGCAAGCCTTGCCGTATTCCTTAGGAAAGCCGACTTTTTACCGCCAACGATACCTTCCTGATCAAGGTGGGAGCCGCTAACAGAATATGTGATCGACTCCGATCCTCCCTGCAATGTCATGTCATGGCTTATAATTGGCACTTCTTTACCAAATACCTCTTTTTGCCAATTGGTACCGGCGCCAAGCCCTCCCAAATTAGGGTAAGGGATTGGGTCACCTCCATTAGCATAGCTTTCGTTGAGGTACGCCGCATATTGCGACCCGTTCAACGTAGGCAGTTCCCTTGTAGTTTCCTGGAAACCGGTATAGAAATTGTACGAAAGGGTCGGCTTTTGGTTTTTCTTTCCCTTTTTAGTAGTGATCAATATTACACCGTTAGCACCTATAGTTCCATAGATCGCGGCCTGTGCATCCTTAAGCACGGTGATGGTCTCTATATCTTGTGGGTTAAGCAATCCGAGCTCGCCTATATATCCATCGATAATTGCCAACGGATGATTGTTGCCATTGGTTCCAATACCACGTATGCTGATAGTAAGGCCTGCGCCAGGTGAACCGGATGTCGTGGTCACATTAACCCCCGAAACAGTACCCTGTAATGCCTGCTCAACCTTTACCGGCCTTAGGTTTTCAAGAGTTTGCGCACTTACAACGCTCACTGCACCGGTCACTTCTTTTTTCTTTTGCGAACCGTAACCGATAAGTACCACTTCGTCGAGAGTTTGTGTGCTTTCTTTCAGGCTGATGGTAATGGATTGGCTTGAGGCGGCTATCATTTCCTGCGTTTCAAAACCTATATAGCTAAATATAAGTGTTGCCCCGGTAGGTACGGATATCGAAAAATTACCATCGATGTCGGTTGTTGTACCACCAGTTGAATCCTTGATCGTAATGCTCACTCCGGGTATGGGGAGCCCGGTCGCCGCTTCATTTACCGTACCGCTGATCTCTACACTTTGTGCAAAACAAAATGTTGAGACCAGCATAAAGGCAATTAAGAATAATTTTGACTTCATATAAAAAAATTTGGTTTTGTGATGTTCTAAAATTATGGCAGTCTGTGATACTTAGGTCAAAATCAACCCCTACAAAATATATACATTCCAAAAAAAAGTCACTTTCTAAAACACTCATGGCTGATATGCTACTGTTAACACTATTTTAAGTGTTTTGCATATAGCTATATGATGCTAACGAAAACCTTGTATATATACGATTTGTTGTGGGAATGTATAGGTGATTTGTTTAATTGTTGTAGTGGTTTATACTGACAGAATGTACTCAACAAGACCCAATTCATGCTGTAGCTCCATTTTTTTACGCAAACGGTATCGCTTTATCTCAACACTCCTTACGGATATGTTGAGCAAAGGTGCGATCTCTTTAGACGATAAATTGAGCCTCAGGTAGGCGCATAGCCTCAGGTCATTGGGTGTAAGTAACGGATGTGCCTTTTTTATCTTCTTTAAAAAGTCCTTGTCAGCATTGTTAAATGCCTCTTTGAACATATCCCAGGTATCATCCTCATTGATGTTTTTGTTAATAGTGGTAATAACCGATTTTATGTTGCCCCCTTCGCCCGACTTCTTCAGGTCATCCTTGATCATTGAGAGTAATTCGTTCTTTTTGATGAGGTTCATTGTTGAGGCGGCCAGTTCTCGGTTCTTGTTATCAAAATCCTGTTCAAGCTGCTGGTTGCGCACTTTCATCAATTCCTGTTCGTTCTCAAGTTCCTTGATCTCAAGCAGCCTGTTGTTCTCCTCAATAAGCTTTTCCTTCTGCCTTTGGTAATAATTTTTGTACGCCCTGTTTATAAGGTAGGCCGCAATGATGGCAAGCACAAGGTATATCAGCAAGGCTATGGTCGTAGCATACCATGGTTTTAGGATGGTAAAAGTATATTCTGCAGTGTTGAAAGATGTCGAGTTGCCTGTCTTTGCCCTGACGCGAAAGGTATAATCGCCCGAAGCAAGGTTCTTAAAACTTACAAATGTCCTTGTGCTCCATTCGCTCCATTCATCCTGTACACCCTCGAGCATGTACTGATATTCGGCATTGATATACTTGCCGTATTCCGGAACGGTGAACGAAAAGGTAACGTTGTTATCATTATGGTTAAAGCTGCCTTCATCCTTTATGGACCGGGATACCGGGCTCTCGTTCATTACATTGCTGGAAACATTGGTAATGAATACATTGTAACGATTAAATAACAGGTCGCTTGTGTTAATGGTATAATAGCCATCGGTCGTTCCTATCAGGTATGTGCTTGGCGTGATCTGCGTTATGTTCTCGTATCCCAGCATGGAGTTGGTAAGCGAAGAGGGTATCGGTATTATGTCATGCTTCAGTTCCGTATTCAGCTTTCCGCACGAAAAATAATTGATGTAGTTCTTGGTAAAAAACCACAATTTACCGGTTTTGTCAGGTGTAAGCTTACCCGAAATGTACTCGTTGTTCACAAAGCTTTTCGACAATTTTTCCTGTTTGACGAATTCGCGTGTTTTCTTATCGAGCTTGAAAAAGCCATCTTTAGAGGCGTAAAAAATATCATTGTTCAGCTTGCTTAAGCTTGCGTTTTTGCCCTTTGTCGGAGATTTATAGGTATGGGACCTTAATACTTTATTGTACCCGCTGTCAGTTGTTATCCTGAAAACGCCCTTATACTCGTGGCTGATGTATATGTCATTGCCCAACAGTTCAAAATAGCGGCTCGAATAGTCAAATCCCTTGATCCAGTTCCTCAACTTCCATCCGCCACCCGTATTTTCCAGCACCGATATGCCATGGTAATTGCCCTGTAGCAGCAGGTTGCTGTTGCCCGGGTATTTTTCAAACTTCCACGTGCCCGATACCGAGAACAGATGAGTTGATGCGGTACCATTGATAATGAAAGTCCCCGAATCATGCCCGCAAAAAAGCGTCCCACCATGTTCATAAAGCGACCATACCTGGCCCTTGGTACCGGCAACGAACTTAAAATCATCATTGCTCAGGTAAGCCTTGCAAAAGAGTCCCTGGTTGGTACCTACATAAAGCGTCCCTTTGTGTAATATCGACGTGTAAACCGTACCTAAAAAGCCTGTATCGTCCACAAAACTCCTTACGGCCGACTGAAGGTTAATGCAGTTTATGCCGTTATCAAGGGCGACCCACAGGTTTTTGTCCCTGTCTTCAAATACTGATAAGGCCGTGTTATTGCTAAGGCCTTTGTTTTGGGTAATGTGGTATTTCAGCCTGCCTGTTGGCGTTATGATGAAAATGCCATTAGATACCGAACCCAGCGCAAAACTGCCGTCTGAAAGCATTTGACTGTTGTAAATGCTGCTGATGCGCAGTTGGTCATCCGCTTCGGTAGCCCATGGCGATACAACGCCATTACGGTACTCGATCAACCCGTTGTATTGCGTTTGCAGGAGCAGGCCGTCATTAGCGTGGAAAATGTTAACGATCTTGTTCTTAATGAAAGCTTCATTGTTGCTTATCATCTTGCTGCTGCCGTTCTCTATTTCAAACAAACCCTTGCCAAAAGTTTGGTACATGATCGTCCCGTTCACGGTAAACACCTTGTTCACACCGGTTTCAGGCTTAAGTATCTGGAATTTTGCGGCTTTGGTATCGTAAATGAATATCTGGCTCAGGGACTGAAATATGACCCAATGGTCAAATTGCAGTATATTCCAAAACTGTTCATCGTCGAGAATGTTCTTTTTTACGTTCTTACTGAGCGAATTGTATTTGAGTATACCATCCCTTTGCCTTTCCCAGTACCCAAATTCCATGTAGCACCCTGTGTAAATGCGGTTATTGATAACCTTTACCGAGCGCAGTATAGTCTCATTCGGAGACGGGTACAATGTCCATGCAGACCCGTTGTACTCAAGCAGCCCTTCGTTATTGGCAAAATACATAAAGTTGCCGCTGTCCTGGCTTATCATCCAGTTTTGGTTCCCGGCATTGTAAATTTCCGGGGTATATTTTAAAATAGGCGGCAGTTCCTGGGCATATCCTGCCAGGGACAACAATAGGAATAAAAGTGCCTTTTTTATCAAAATGTGGTAGGTTTGGTTAATTACAGATGGTTTTACGAATATACGACTTGAAAATAAGATCGCTGTAAATATCGGAGGTGATCTCTTAATAATGCGTTAAAAAAAAGCCGCCCAAATATGAATAGGCGGCTTTTATCAACATGAAATTTAGAAAAAATGAATTATTGTTTGATGAAACGGGCAGCGTTCTGCTTTCCGTTCACCATTGTATTTACAATGTAAACACCGTTCGTAAGCCCTGATACATCAACAGATGCAGCATTTTGAGACGGTTTTGCGCTTACGACTTTTTGTCCCATGATGTTGTAGATCTCTATGGTGTCAATAGCATTTTCAGATGAGAAGTTAAGCACGTTAGTTGCAGGGTTAGGGAACATTACAACTGCTTTCTTGCTGAAATCTACAGCGCTGGCAGTAGCTGCACCAACAACTGCGAAACCGTTCGTAGCGAGGTGCGCAGGGTTACCATTAAGGCCTTTTACAGAGAATCCGTACTGGATGTTTGCTGCAGTTGGGAAGTTCTCTGCATGAGAAGTTACGCTGAATGCCGTACCGCCTACAAGAGCCTCATGTTGGTAATCAAGCATATTAAAAGTTGCATCCATTACTTTAATGAAAACTTGCGCGTCATAAGCATTTATAAGCGAGTTGCTTAGCGTGTTTCCTTCAAAGGTGATCGTTTGTCCTAACAGGCCTGTGCCTTCCCAGTAAGTGCTGCATTCAACGATCTTAGCGCCAAATTCGCCATTAGTCCAATAAGATGGATCATCGCCTGAACCATAAAGGTTGTAATTAGGATAAAGTGTAATGGTGTTATTGCCATCGTTCACATCACTCCTAAGGTCTGGAACTCCCCAGGCGCTTCCCCATAACCAGGCATTGTCCGCAGGATTAAATACACCTACAAATCCTACCTCGGTAAGTGAAGTGTCAACGGTAACAACAGTTTCGTCCTCGCCCGGCTCTTCTATCACCGGATCGCCGGCAGTAACTTCGATCTTGCCGTTCGCCATCTCATGTGCCGGGTTGCCGTTAAGTCCTTTTATTGAAAATCCATACTGTACGTGTGCAGCAGTTGGAAAGTTGGCAACGTTCGTAGTTATTGTAAAGTTGCCCATATCAAGTTCGGCAGTCTGGTTGCTCAATATTGCGTATGACGCATCCATAACTTTAATAAATGCATGGGCTTCATAGCCTGCCACAAGGTTATTGCTGTTCACATTCCCGCTAAAAACCACATCCTGGCCTACAAGTGAATTATTTTCTACATATGTGCTGGCCTCGATAATTTTGGCGCCTAGTTCACCATTCGTCCAGTAAGATGGGTCATCACCACTACCATAAAGGTTGTAGTTAGGGAAAAGGGTTACTGTGTTATTCGCTGTATTAACAACGCTTTTAAGGTCTGCAACTTCCCATCCACTTCCCCACAGCCATGCGTTGTCTGCAGGATTGATAACACCAACATATCCTATGAAAGCAGCGTTCGCATCCACTGTAAGTTCGGTTTGTGCATTGGCGGAAAAAACACTGATCAGCGTACCTGCAAACACTGTCGCTTTAAATAAATTGGCTTTGAGTAATTTTTTCAATTCCATAAATAATATTTTTAAGAGGTTATAATGGGTTAAAAGTACTGTATTCAGCGAAAACGATATAATATATTTTCTATATAGAAACTATACAAAAAATTAACGCTATAATTTTCATATCATTAATTACGAAAACCTCAATAAGGACTAACATTCCATCTTATTAAGATTAATTTGCTGTGATCGCGTGAATTGTTAAAGAATACCAAATGTTGTGGTAATGTATAGTTAAAAAAGTATCAGGATAAATTTTGATGTAGTATGTTTTGATACACATCAGAGCATATACGACGTAAAAAATTCATAATTCAAACACTTATTACCGTCTTTACTTTTTAAATATTTTAGGTGTTAAATATTTATGAGTTTTATCAGTTTAAGTTTTTATTTTTAAAAATATTTAAATATTTTAAGTTTTTGATTTTAAGTGTTTTATGTGTTCATGGTGTTTTCCTTATACTGTTAAAGTAAAACTAATTAACTGTTTTTTAGTTTTATACCGTATTTCCGGACATAATTTTGCTCCAATATCAAAAACTAAATTAATTTAATATCTGTCAAAATGAAGAAGATTACACTATTATTAGCATTTGCAGCGGGATTAGCCTTTACATCATGTAGTGATGATGATAGCGATAGGACACAATTTTCCGCATCACTAAAAGGTGGGAAATGGCAACATGAAAAATCAGGGTTCAGGGTAATGGATCAGGAGACACTTGAGGATTATGCTCATGCTGAAGGTTGCAGCAAGGATTATGTAGAATTCCTTGAAGACGATGTATACAAATGGGTAGTTTATAACGGCGACAACAACTGTGATGAAGTGGTGCGTACTGAGACCTATATGAAAAATGGTGAGACATTAACAGTTGGCGAAGGTGAAGAATTTCAGTCATTCAAGATCGAAGAGCTAACTGAGACCGAACTTCGCACCAAGACTATTTATATGGAGCAGGAAGGCAGCGCTACTGTATACCAGATCGATACTTATAAGAGGGTAGGAGGCGCACAATAGCCTGCTTCTTCTATAAAAATGAAAAAGGATGCCGCAGCAATTGCAGGCATCCTTTTTTATATTTAAATATTTTAACTAAACGATCTCCGCGCTCAAACCCGCTTCAAGCAATTGTGTGCATTGCGGTTTCAGGTCGTTGTATTCTCCTGTTTTTACAGTACACTTACCGTTATAATGCACAATAAGCGAACACTGCTCGGCCTGTTCTGCGGTATGCCTGCAAACTTTTATTAGCGTATTGATAACATGGTCAAAAGTATTTACATCATCATTATACAATACGATCTCGTTGTTAAGGGAAGTCAATTCCTCAACAAGTACTTCTTCTAAAACTTTTTCCCTTGTACTCATCTCCAACATTTTTATCGGGTGCTAATTTACATATTTTAGTGAAACCCAATTGTTTCGACTAAACTTTTTTACAAAAGTAAGGCCTTTTTCACTGCATGAAGCATCGATCACCGGTATATCTTCCTCATAAAAACCGCTTAATAATAATATTCCGTCCTTGTTAAGGCAGTTCACATACGCCTGCATGTCGTTAAGCAGTATGTTGCGGTTGATGTTGGCAATTATCACATCATAATGTTTTCCTTCCAGCAATGCCGCATCACCTTCATAAACCGAAATATGACTGCAACTGTTGCGTTCTGCATTTTCAATGGAGTTTTGGTAACACCAGTTATCAATGTCAATGGCATCGATCGGCTGAGCGCCTTTCATTTCAGCTAAAATAGCAAGGATGGCAGTACCGCATCCCATATCAAGCGTTTTTTTGTTCTCTAGATCGGTTTCCAGCAGGTGCTGTATCATCATAAAGGTAGTCTCGTGGTGGCCGGTGCCAAAGCTCATCTTTGGCTCGATCACAATGTCATACTCTACATCTTTCTTTTCATGGAACGGTGCCCTCACACGGCAGGTGTTGTCCACATCGATAGGTTCGAAATTCTTTTCCCACTCCTCGTTCCAGTTTACCTGGTCTATCTCCTCAAACGTATAGCTTATGCTGAATTCATCTGATCCGAATATATGTATCCCATCAAGGATATTTTCATTCCAAAACTCTTTCTGTACGTACGCCGAAAGCCCCCCTTCGGTTTCAATGAAGCTTTCAAATGCAGTTTCGCCCAGCTCTGCGATCAGTATTTCGGTGCCCGGCTCTTTGGGTTCAACGCTAAAATGGTAACCCATGTATATGTTCGACATAACCTAAATTTTTTGCAAAGGTAATAGTAAAGCAATATTGAGTCATAATTATTAATGTGCTAAGTTTGCATCATCAACACAACTAACAACCAATTACAGGAATGAAACGCATTATTACGCTATTGTTCATCTTTTTTATCCTGCCTGCCACTGCGCAGGTCACGCTACAGCGGACCACGACCGACAATGACCTTAAGCTCTCTGCACTGCCGTATTATAACTATGGTAAGGGGCTGGGCATTACCTCGCCTGATAGCCTTTTCCAGATGAATATCCGTTTCAGGATCCAGAACCGTGCTACATATCTTCAGGAAGAAGGGGAAGAATCGGCAATAGATGGGCAGATCCGCCGTCTCCGCCTTCGGTTCGATGGTTATGTGGGCGACCCGCGTTTCATTTATGCGATACAGCTCTCGTTTGCCCCGGGCGATGTGGGTGAGGTCAAGGAGGGGGAGAACCTCAATATAATTCGCGACGCGGTGGTGTTTTACCGGCCTACAAAAAGCTGGAATTTTGGTTTTGGGCAGACCAAATTGCCGGGAAACCGCCAGCGTGTCAACTCTTCCGGGGGCTTGCAGCTAAGCGACAGGACGATAAATAATGCAAAATTCAACATCGACAGGGATTTTGGCTTCCAGATACACAACCAGCACGAATCGGTCGATAAGTTCTCCTATAATCTACGCGGCGCAGTTACCATGGGTGAAGGACGCAATTCTACCGACGAGCCCGATAATGGCCTTGCCTACACCGGTAAAGCGGAACTATACCCATTCGGTGCGTTTACAAAAGACGGCGCTTATTTTGAAGGGGACCTAAAGAGAGAGCAAACACCCAAGGTCATGATCTCCGGAGCCTACCAGTTCAATAATAAGGCCAGGCGTACGGGCGGACAGTTGGGCAACGACCTTTTTGAGAAAAGGGACATGCAGTCATTGTTCTTTGACGGTATGTTTAAATATGATGGCTGGGCCTTCATGACGGCTTACATGCAGCGCGTTGCGAAAAACCCGATCACCGTGAACCCGGAAGATGCTACTGATGTTGAATACATCTTTACAGGCAATGGCATGGATTACCAGCTAAGCTACCTCTTCCCGTCTAATTTTGAATTGATAGGCCGATTCTCTACACAGCAGGCCAATAAAGATATCTCAGCACTCGCGCCGGATGCGAAGCAATACAGCCTGGGACTTACAAAGTACGTTTGGGAACATGCCTTCAAGGCGCAGTTGGAATTTACCCTGGATGAGCTCAGCTATTTCGACAATACCTCAAAGCAAAATTGGTATATCCGCTTCCAGGTAGAGATGGGGATATAGATTAGACGGTCCTCAACAAAATTTGTGAAATTTGTGTAATTCGTGGCAAAAAACTTCTCAGGAATCCCTCTTCCAATTACTTTTAATACATTTGCGCTAATCAAACATTACTACTATGCTACAGGCTGCAGATACGATGCTCAAAAGTGAGTTGGAGCATTATTTCGCAAAATTCAGGCAAAACATCGTCGGGATAGGGCAGGAATTCACTTCGCCATTCGGCAAACAGGAGATCGTGTATACCGACTGGACCGCAAGCGGAAGGCTATACCGCCCTATCGAGGCGAAGATGCTCAATGAGTTCGGCCCCTTTGTAGCCAATACCCATACTGAGACAACTGTTTCGGGCACGGCAATGACCAATGCCTACCATGAAGCCAAGCATATCATAAAGCACCATGTGCATGCCAGTGAAGACGATGTGCTTATCACGACCGGCAGCGGCATGACGGGTGTCATTAATAAATTCCAGCGCATTTTGGGACTGAAAGTACCTGAGAACCTTAGAAAATATACCAACGTTCCCGAAGAGAAGCGCCCCGTAGTGTTCGTATCGCATATGGAACACCATTCCAACCAAACCTCATGGCTGGAAACCATTGCTCATGTAGAAGTGATACCAGCCTGTCCCGAAGGACTTATTTGCCTGGACAGTTTTAAAGGACTTCTTGAAAAATATAAAGACCGTACACTTAAGATAGCGTCAGTTACGGCTTGCAGTAATGTTACGGGTATCAAGACCCCATACCATGAAATTGCAAAGCTGGTACACGAATACAACGGGGTGTGTTTTGTAGACTTTGCCTGTTCTGCGCCTTACGTTGACATCCACATGCACCCTGAAGAGGAAGATGCCTATCTGGATGCCATTTTCTTCTCGCCGCACAAATTCCTTGGCGGCCCCGGCACATCGGGCGTTTTGGTGTTCAACAAAAAACTCTACAAGAACATGATCCCCGACCATCCGGGCGGGGGGACCGTAAGCTGGACCAACCCGTGGGGCGAGCATAAATACGTAGACGATATCGAAGAAAGGGAAGACGGAGGCACACCAGGTTTCCTGCAGGTAATAAAAACCGCCCTTGCGATAAAGCTAAAGGAGCAGATGGGTGTAGCCAACATCCTTGAAAGGGAGAAAGAGATCATTGACTATGTGTTCGAACGCCTGGGGAATATTTCGAACATTCATATCCTTGCCGGGCAGCATAAAAATAGGCTGGGCGTAGTATCATTTTATATCGATGGGATGCACTTTAACCTTGGTGTAAAATTGCTGAACGACCGTTACGGCATACAGACCCGTGGCGGATGCAGTTGTGCCGGGACCTACGGCCATTATCTCCTGCATGTAGACCAGGAAATGTCTAATTACCTTACAGATAAGATAACGGCGGGTGACCTTATACAAAAGCCGGGATGGATACGCATGTCCATACATCCTACTACTACCAATGCAGAGATACAATATGTGTGCGATGCGATTGAGGCTTTAGCGCAAAACCATGCCGAATGGGCTAACGAATATAATTATAACAAAAACAGCAACGAGTTTACCCACGCTAATTCTGGCACTGAAGTTAATGATATGATCAAGGATTGGTTTACGCTGTAGCTGTACTGTCTGATACTTTTTTGCGGTGCTTGAACCTTTTGTGGGTCCAAAGGTAGTACTCCGGTTTTTCGATTATCTGTTCCTCAAGCAGTTTCATGAACCAGTCGGTCACGGCAAAGTTCGGATACTCCTTCGGGCTTCCTTCCAAAGCTAAAAAAGTGCATTGGTAGTGGCCGCGGCTTACTTTTTCCACACGGGCGAACATCACGTTCATGTCGAGCTTTTTGGCTAATATCTCGCCGCCCACCTGCATTGGTACTTCCACGCCAAAGAATTTACCGTAGTAAATGATACTTTGGCTTTTTGGTGATTGGTCGCTGATAAAGCCGTAAAAACCTTTTATTCCCTCACGGGCGTTCTTTCGCATGGCAGGAATGATGCTCTTGGTCCCAATAAGCTCAGCGCCAAACCTGCGGCGGATGCGCTTTACCAACTCATTGAAGTACTTATTGCGGATGGCTTTGTAAATACCAATACCCTTAAAGCTATGGAAGTGCAGGTTCATGGATAACAGCCATTCGTAGCTGCCGTAATGGCCTATTAGCACAACCACGCTTTTACCCTTATCTTCATACTCGTGTGCAAGCTCCATATTGGTAAAGGTAAAGCGTTGCCGTATCTGTTTATCGGTAATGCTGAGCGATTTGGCCATTTCAAAAAAGGTGTCGCAAAAGTGCCTGTACGATTTTTTCTCAACCTCGCGGCGTTCTTTATCTGACAAATGCGGTAGTGCCAGTGCCATGTTCTTTCGCACGGTCGATCGGCGGTAGCCGACGATACGGTACAGCAGGATATAGGTACAGTCCGAAAGGAAATACAGTGCCCAAAAAGGCAGTATCGATATAAAGCGTAGTATGGGGTATGCGAGCGCGTAGACTAAAAGCTGCATGCTGTAATTTTTATGCAAATATACTTTTTATTCCCGACTTAAAGTTTGTAAGATAATTAACGCACAGTTTGCACGCAATAACTAATTTTACACTTTCTATACAAAACAATGGATACAGATCTGGTATTAATAGTGGTGATAGCCATTAACGCGATAGTGAGTTATAAAGGTTTTAACGACGAGGCTTTCAAGAGAAAGTACCTTTTCCACATTGGTGCTATCAGGGCAGGTGAGCAGTACCGGATGTTCACCTCTGCTTTCCTGCATGCTGACATGACCCACCTCATCTTTAATATGATCACGCTGTTCTTCTTTGCCCCTTGGGTCATAGGCGCATTAGGGACCATAGGTTTTTTAATAGTATATTTTGTCAGCCTTTTCGCAGGCAACCTGCTCTCGCTCTATTTCCATAAAAATGAATACAATTATTCCGCGCTCGGAGCATCGGGTGCGGTGGTTGGGGTGGTGTTTTCTGCTATTCTCATATATCCGGAAATGAAGATAAACTTTTTTATTCCCGGATATCTCTACGGCATCTTTTACCTGCTCTTCTCCACATACGGCATGAAGGCCAAAAGAGATAATATAGGGCATACTGCACATTTTGGTGGGGCTATAGGCGGGTATGCCATTACCCTTTCAAGAATGCCGGAAATTTTTCAGCATAATACATTTGTAGTCATCGTGTTGGCAGTACCCATCATCATTTTGTTCGTAATGGCGAAGATGGGTAAGCTATAATTGGCACGTAATTTGAAATCTGAACAATAATCAAAATCAAAAAATAAATACCATGAAAAGAATTGCACTTGTATTGTTCGCCACCGTAAGCATGATGGCCACCGCCCAGACCCTTCAGGAAAAACAGATCCCGCAGATCAATGTATCGGGCGAGGGAAAAGTATATGTAACCCCTGATGAGGCGGTAATAACCATTGGCGTAGAGAACATAGGTTCTGATGCCAATGATGTAAAGAAAAAGAACGATGCGGCTATTGATGCCATCATCAAATACCTGAAAGGGGCGAAAGTGCCTGAGAAGGACTACCAGACCAAAAGGGTAAGCCTGAACAGGAACTATGATTACGATAAAAAGAAATACAGCTTTGTAGCCAGCCAGCAGATCGTTATCCACCTTAAGGACCTCTCCAAATATGATGCCCTGATGATGGGTGTGGTAGATGCCGGGGCCAACAACATCAACGGTGTGGAGTTCCGTACGTCAAAGCAGGCCCAGTATGAGAGCGAAGCAAGGGTTCTGGCTATTGCCAATGCTAAAAAGAAGGCTGGTGATTATGCGGGTGCGCTTGGACAGGCAGTTGGAAAGGCGCTGCTTGTAACCGATAATACACAAACCTATTACCCTGTACCAATGATGCGTGCCGAATTCAAGTCTATGGCCGACGGTGCTCCAATGGAAACGCTTGCAGTAGGCGAGATCGTGGTAACTGCCAATGTGAACATTAGCTATGAACTGAAATAACAGCAGCATAAAATAAGTAAGGGAGCTTCGGCTCCCTTTTTTTATGTTCATTGCGAATATCAAATACGATCAGTCGTTATTCCTGTGGGATGCGTTGTTATCAGCGATGTTGACCTTAATGGTAATTACAACGGTATGGTGGCTGCTTACCTCGATAGAGCATGCGCCGCTTTGAAGGGCATCAACAAGAGACTGAGAAAAGTTTTCGATCTCAAACGGATGGCTGATCTCCGGTATGTCGGCATATATGAAAACAGTGGTCGTGTCATCGCCTTGAATTGGGGTATTTATAGCACTGCCGGCCTCAAGCAGCCCTTCATATATCAGCAGCCCTGAATCTATGGCGCCAGCGAAATCCGTTGGTGTCCAGTGGTCGCAGTTAAGCGCTATGTCGTCAGATCTGTCAAGGGTATATTTTAAGACAACGCTGTGGGTAGGGGATGTATTTGTGTCCATTGGTACTATTTTAATGTTTAACCTTAAAGGTACTCCAAAAAATAAAAGCACTGTGTTATAGTTATTTTAAATGTCGGTTACGGGCATTGCATTAATTATAAAAGGCTGATAATAAATGTGGCCCCGCCACCCTCATTCTTAAAGCTGAGGTAGCCCCCATGTGCTTCGATAATGTTCTTGGACAGGGTCAGGCCAATGCCCGCGCCATCGGGCCTGGTGGTAAAGAACGGCAGGAATATCTTATCCTCGATCTCTTTATCGATACCCAGTCCGGTATCGCTTATGGTAATAAAGGTGCGATTGTTCTTCACCTCGGCTGCAATGGTTATCTCTTTCCTGTCGCTGCCCTCGAGCGCATACATGCTGTTGGTGAGGAGGTTAATGAGCGCCTGCTCCATTTGCCTGGCATCGGCCATGATCCATCGGTTTTGGGCGGCATCATTATTTACAGTTATGCCCGCTTTTTTGAAAATGGGGCCCATCACGGCGAGCGAGCTGTCCAGCAGGTTTTTCAGCTCCACCCTTTTTTTGTCGGGTGATGGTAGCATAGCCAATTTGCGGTAGCTTTCTATGAAGCTTTGCAGGTGGTCGCTGCGGTGTATCATGGTGTGTACGCTTTCGCGAATGTCTTCCATGTCCTCGCGGCTCAGGGCATCCTGTGCTACGAGCTCGTTCATGTTCTGCGTTAGCGAACGTATCGGGGTAATGGAGTTCATCAGCTCATGCGATATTACCTTCATGAGGTTGATCCACGCGTCTTTTTCTTTTTTTGCTACTACCTTTTGTATGGAGTCGAGCATCACAATGTAATATTCCTGCCCAAAGGTGGTGCTTCGTGATGTTTGCAGCATGTAGGTCTGGCTCTCCCCACCGCCCAGGCTTATCTGTACCGATGTCCTTAGATCCCTGAAATCGCGTTCCTCAATAATGTTGCAAAGCGCAGGCAATTGGTTTTGGAGGTATTTCCATTTAGAGACCTTTGGCGTACTGAAGTGGTCCGAAAAATGATCGTTCATCAGGAATATGGCCCATTCATCGCCGTTCTTATTTAGGATAAGTACACCCGTTTCGATGGTATTAAGGATAGTGCGGTAAACAAGGTCTTTAGTAGCCTGCTCATTTTGGCGTTCCTTGAGGGTGTCATACAGGCGGAAAAGGTTTTTATAATTGTCGAAATTGCTATGCCTTGAAAAATCGGCAGAGTAATCACTATTGAGTATGGCCGAAAGCACCTTGTCGTAAAACAGGTAGGTGTTCTTTATGAAAGAGAACAACTCGGCCAGTAGCAGTATGGTAACCAGCAGGCAGAAGAAGGCTGTATAAGGCAGCCCCGAGGCCAGTGAGTAAATACCAAGACCTGCTGCCGTCATGATGAGTAGCAGCCTGATGAAAAAAAGCTGGTATATTTTTAAGGACTTCATGTATTTTTATTTCAGGTCATATTTTTCCATCCTCCTGTAGAGTGCCGCGCGTGAAAGTCCCAGTTCTTCCGCCGTTTTACTTATATTGCTGCCATGCTTTTGCAACGCGCGTTCTATGGCGGTTTTTTCCATGTTCGAAAGCTGGGTATCCTTCAAAACTTCGGTTTCAATGATGACATCGAGGTCGAGGTCGGACACATTGATGATGCCGTTATCAGACAGTATCACGGCACGCTCTATACGGTTCTCCATCTCGCGGATATTGCCGTTCCAGGCATGCTTTTCGATTTGGTTTAGCGCATCGGGTGCAAAAGCGAGTGTATCGCGTTCGTATTTACCGGTCATGGCATCGAGTAAGAACTGTGCCAGCGCAGGCAGGTCTTCGCGGCGCTCCCGTAGTGGCGGCAGGAGTATCTCCATGGTATTGATGCGGTAGTACAGGTCTTCCCTGAACTCGCGTGCCGCAGTCAATGCTTTCAGGCTGGCATTGGTAGCGGTGATTATGCGCACGTCTACCGGGCGGGCCTTTGCCTCGCCCAGGCGGGTCACCTGTTTGTTCTGTATCACCTGTAATAGCTTGGATTGCAGGTATAGCGGCACGTTGCCGATCTCATCGAGAAATATGGTACCCTTATCGGCCAGTTCAAAGCGCCCGGGCGTATCGGCCTTAGCATCGGTGAACGCGCCACGGGCATAGCCGAACAGCTCGCTCTCAAAAATATTCTCGTTCAGCGCCCCGAGGTCTACGTGGATGAATGGCTGCGCGGCCCGTTGCGACTTATGGTGGATATACCTTGCCATGGCTGATTTTCCTGTGCCATTTTCGCCCAGTATAAGCACATTGGCATCGGTGGCAGCCACTTTTTCAGCAAGGGAATAGGCGCGTTTTATGGAAGGCGATTCGCCGATAAAGACAGATCCCTTAGGCTTAGCCTGTTCCTGTTTGCGTTCGCGCCTGCTTTCAGCGACAGCCTGCTTTACGGTGGCTATGAGCTTGTCGTTGTCCCACGGCTTCAGTATGTAGTCGAATGCGCCCAGCTTGAGCCCTTCAACGGCAGTTTCCACTTTCCCGAAGGCGGTCATCAGGATCACCACCGTATTTGGCGAAAATGCTTTTATTTCTTTCAGCAGGTAAATGCCTTCGCGGCCATCTTCAAAACCTATCCTGTAGTTCATGTCCATGAGCAGCACATCAATCCTGTTTTCTGACAGCAGGGCAAGCGCTTTTTTAGGGTCGGCAAGGGTATGTATCTCCTCAAAATGCTTCTTTAAAACCATTTTTGCGGCAAAAAGGATGTCTTCTTTATCATCTATTACCAATATGCCGGCTTGTGTTTTTCTCATGGAGTGTACAGTTTCGGACGAACACTGTCCGAAAACGGACATAATGCGATCCTTGTGGTTTTAGATAACTGTTGTATTTCAGTTGGTTATAGTTTTTAAATGCTTGGCACGAATTTGCATTATCGTATACCAAACAAATGCAATGGACACCAACATCAATCGTAAAAGTAAAAAAAATAAATATCTGCTGCTGGCAGCGCCGGTTTTTTTGTTCCTGTGCTACTTTGGGTATTCGGCAGCGACCAAAAAAAGGAGCCTTACCGTAAAAAAAGGCGAGATAACCGTTAAGACCATAGAGAGCGATTACTTTGAGGATTTCATTGTTTTCCAGGCTAAGGTAGAGCCACTCAACTCGATGCTGCTGAACGTGATCGAGGGCGGTTCTATACAGGAAATATTCGTAGGCAATGGTGACCATGTAGAAAAAGGCCAGCCCCTGGCGAGGCTGTATAACCCTAACACCGAATTAGGGTATGTAACGCAGGAAACCTCGATCATTGAGCAGATAAATAACCTTAACAAAGCCAAACTCGACCTGCGCAACCAGGAGCTGGGCATGATGAAGGACCTTGTGGCGATGGAACACGATTACGTAGATGCCAAAAATTTATATGAACTTAATGAGAAGTTATACAGCCAGGAGATACTCTCAAAGAACGAATGGGAGAAAACGAAGGAGAACTTCCGCTTCCAGAAAGAACGGAAGAACATTATCCAGCAGAGCATCCAGAGGGAAAAGCAAGCCAACCAGATACAGATCGCGCAGATATCAGGATCGCAGGCCATCATGTACAAAAGCCTCGACATATTACGCACCAACAAAAAGAATTTTTTGGTTACCGCTCCATTGGCAGGCCGGCTTACCTCATTCGAACCGGTGCTGGGCAAGAACTACCAGGCCGGGGAGAGCATAGGTAAGATCGACGTGATGAAAGGCTACAAGCTTGTGGCTGAGGTGGATGAGTACTACCTGCCGCGTGTAAGCGAGAACCAAAAGGGCAAAGTAGACTTTAAGGGCGAAATGATCGATGTGGTGGTAACCAAAGTGATCCCCGAGATACGCAACGGGCGCTTTACCGTAGAACTGAATTTTACCGGAAATAAAGAACTTTCATTGCAACAGGGGCTTAGCTTTAGCGTTAGACTGATGCTCTCTGAAAAGCAAAAAACGCTGGTACTGCCAAAGGGCAGGTTTAACGAGGAGACCGCAGGCAAATGGATATTTGTGGTGAACGGCGACAAGGCCGAACGTCGCGAGATAAAACTGGGGCGCGAAAACCCTGTGTACCACGAGGTGCTGGGCGGGCTAAAGCAGGGCGACAGGGTGGTAACATCATCGTATGCCAATTACAAGGAAACAGAAATTTTAAACTTTGAAGAATAGCAGTTATGTACAAATTCATTTTAGTAGCAGTAATTACAATAGTGTCGGTATTCAAATCGATGGCGCAGGAGCGGGTGACGATCCATTCATCGGGGACGTATTTTGTACAGCCCGTAAAAGACAAGAAATGGAAAAATACTAACGGCGGGGATTTTACCGAGGCGAGCTACAAATTTTACAGCGGGCTAACTTACATTACCCTTATCAGTGAGACCGACACCGAAATAGACCTGGCCTACACGCTTACTGTAAAAGACGGGGAACTGCAAATGGAGGTAACCGATGAAGACGGTAAGCAATTTTTCGATAAATCGTTCACCACTACGCAAAACGGCACGGTAAGGCTAAAGTTGGCAGGGGGTACGGTTTACAAAGTCAATTTCAGAGGGAAGGATACATCGGGGTCGTATAAGGCACGGTGGAAGCAGGTGTAGGGGTTCGATCATCAATCAAATCGATCAAAATCAAATCAACCAACTAATCATCAATCAGAAAACCAACCTAAAACATCATGAAAAATGCTTTTTTACTTATTGCCGTTCTTTTCGGTATCAGCGTTCAAGCTCAGGACTGCTCCTGTCCCAACCATTTTAACTGGGTAAAGAAAACTTTTGAGGAAAACGACGCAGGCTTCAAATTTGCTGTAGACAGGAAAGGGGAGGGTGCCTACCAAAAGCACAACGAGACATTCGCCGAAAAGGTAAAAAGCATCACTGACAAGGATACCTGCCTGTACGCACTATATGACTGGCTGAAATTTTTCCGCAAGGGACATATCGACATTGATGTGGTGCGCGACAACACCGAGAAGGCTCCTGCCCAGCCTGCAAATGGGGCAAAGCCTGATTGGGAAAAGTACAAAGGCACGGATAAGCAGCTTAAAAAGTACCTTGCAGGAATTAAGCAGGACGGCTACGAAGGTATCTGGAAAAGCGAGCCGTATACCATTGCGATTGTTAAGGAAGGTACGGGCTATGTAGGATTTATCCTTGACGGAGGGAACACCGTTTGGCAGAAGGGCCAAATAAAAATTAGGCTTACTACCAATGGGACAAAGATGGGCGGGGTGTACTACCTGCGCAATTATTCGGAATACAGGCTGGAGGATGTGCAAATGATAGGCTACAACACCATAGCGCTGGGAGGATTTACGCTAAAAAGGGATGATCCAAAGCTTCAGGACGCGCCACAGGTTAAAAGCTACCTTGAGCTTATAAATACCAACGGCCCGTTTATGCAGCAATATTCAGATAAAACGTTGGTGCTGCGCATCCGCTCGTTCGAAGACAATAACAAAAAAGCCATTGACAGCGTGATCAATGCCAACCGTGATAAGATACTAAAAACGCCCAACCTTGTTATTGACATCCGTTACAACGGCGGAGGGTCAGACGATAGCTATGCCGAGATCATCCCGTTTCTGTACACTAACCCGATACGGATAGTGAATATGCAGTTACTGTCTACCCCTCATAACAACAAACGCATTGAGGAATATCTTGCCTATGAAGGTATAACCGAAGATGAAAAAGCACAGGTTAACGCAATGCTTAAAAAGTTAAACGATAACATAGGCGGCTTCGTGGGATGGAATGACGAAAAGGTATATGTACAAAAGCTTGACACCATCCATCCGTTCCCAAAAAATGTCGCAATTTTGATAAACGAGGGCAATGCCAGCACCAGCGAGCAGTTTTTGCTGGCCGCCAAGCAAAGCACCAAGGTAAAGCTGTTCGGCACTACAACCGCAGGTATACTTGATATTTCCAATATGCACTCGGCTACTTCACCTTGCGGGGTGATACTCAGGTACTGCCTGTCTAAATCGCTGCGCATACCGGAGATGGCGATAGATGATAAAGGCATACAGCCGGATTATTACCTGGACGAGGAAATACCACAGCAGCAATGGGTACAGTATGCCGAAGACAGTTTTGAGAAATAACAACAATAACAATCAAACAATATTAGGATATGATAAAGATAGAAAACCTTTCAAAGACATTCCGTACGGAAGAAGTGGAGACCAAAGCGCTGAACTCGGTTTCGCTGGAAATAAAACAGGGCGAATTTGTAACGGTAATGGGCGCTTCGGGCTGCGGCAAGTCGACCCTGCTCAACATTGTGGGATTACTGGACAGCGCTTCGGACGGAAGCTACAAGCTGTCGGGTCAGGAGATCGTAGGGATAAAGGAAACGGAAAGGGCGAAGATACGCAAGGAGAACATAGGCTTTGTGTTCCAAAACTTCAATCTTATTGATGAGCTTTCGGTATACGATAATATCGAGCTTCCGCTAATATACAATAAAGTGCCTGCGGGCGAACGCAAAAAGAGGGTGGAAACCATTGCCGAACGATTGGCCATATCGCACAGGCTGAAGCACTACCCGCAACAGCTTTCGGGAGGGCAGCAGCAACGGGCCGCCGTGGCAAGGGCCCTGGTAACCAACCCGAAGATAATACTGGCCGATGAGCCTACAGGGAACCTGGACAGCAAGAACGGCAACGAGGTGATGGAACTGCTTACCGACCTGCATGCCAACGGCGCGACTATATTGATGGTAACGCACTCTGACTATGATGCTTCGTTCTCGCAGCGCACCATCATCATGAAAGACGGCATGATCATGAGCGAAAGGCAGAACAGCAGGAACGTAGACGTGCTGGTGACCAATTAACAGCAAAGTTCGATCATCATTCAAAATCAATCACAAATTAAAAACGATCGACCATGTTAAAGAACTGGCTGAAGATATTTTTATACAACACCAAGAACAACCTGTTCTTTACTTCGCTCAACATATTGGGGCTGAGTATAGGCGTGGCGGGACTGGTGTTCAGTATCCTGTACTGGAACGACGAGCACAGCTATAACCAATGGAACCCGGAGAAGGACGTGGTTTTTGCCATGTCCACCGATCTTGGGCAGGACAGGATATGGTCGCACAATGTATACCCTCTGTCCAGGTACATAAAGGATGTTCCGGAAGTGGAGCAATATTGCTATTTCAACGAGTGGTACTATTATGAAATGGTACACTATGGGCAAAAAAAGCAGCAGATAAACATACTCGACGCGCAGGCCAATTTCTTTGATTTTTTCCCTTTTGAATTTGTTCAGGGAAGTATTGGAAAAGGGCTTCCTGACAACAGGAGCATTGCGCTGGAGGAAAAAGTAGCCAAGAACCTTTTCGGTAACGAAGTGGCAGTGGGTAAGGAGGTACGCTATTCCGGGAGGAAGCTTATAGTACGCGGCGTGTACCGCATTCCGGGGAAATCGTCGTTTGAGCCGGATGCAGTGACCAACCTGATGGAGGAGACAAGGCTGAAGGGCAATGAGGACCAGTGGGGCAATTTTAATTTCGGCCTTATGCTAAAGCTGAAGTCGCCGGATGATGCCGAAGCAGTTACCCAAAAGATAGACAATATCTATATGGATAACCGTACCAAACCAAATGCTAAACATGCAGGGGTATCGGTTCAGGATTATATTAAAAAGGAAGGTACGATGAAGGCTATACTTGAACCACTTTCCACCCTAAGGCTGCACTCCGTTGTGAGTGGTATGCCCGAAGGCAGGGGTAACTATCAGTTCCTGCTCATCATGGCGGGTCTTTCAGTGCTCATCCTGGTACTTTCAGTTGTAAATTATGTGAACCTTGCTACCGCCAACGCCATTAGACGGGCTAAAGAAGTAGGTATACGCAAAATACTTGGCGCCTCAAAAGGCAACATTGTAAAACAATTTATTTTTGAGACCATCCTGACGGCAATGGTCGCCATTATTTTGTCGCTTGTCATTGTAGAACTGGCATTGCCGTACTACAATGAATTCCTGGACAAGTCGCTAGAACTAAGCAGCGGACAGTTTTATGTTCAATTGATAATGATATTTTTCATCGTGGTAATTGTTGCGGGCATCTTCCCGGCGGTATATGTTGCCAATTTTGAGGCCCTTAAAGTGCTTAAGGGGAACTTTGGCCGCAGCAAAAGCGGGGCATGGCTGCGCAACGGTATGCTTATCCTGCAATTTGCGATCGCGGCATTCTTCATTACGGGTTCCTACATTGTATACGAACAGGTACGCTTTACAAGCAATAAGGACCTTGGCCTTAAAGGCGACCAGGTAATAGAGATTTACTACAGGATACCGCAAAATGACGATCCTGTGGTAATGTACAGCCATTACGAGACCCTGAAGCAGGAACTTGGCAAGATAAAAGGTGTAGAGGGAGTGTCGGGCGGTGCATTTTCACTTGGCAGCAGTTCCCATTCGTCATCGGGTTTTGATCATAAAGGCCAGCTGGTACAGGCCCAAAACATTGCGGTAGATTTTGACATGCTCGACATGATACAGGTTAAAATGGCACAGGGTAGGCAGCTTTCAGAAAAAATAGCATCGGATACCATTGATACCATGCTCATTAATGAAACGGCTATGAAGATGATGAAGGAGAATGACCCGGTGGGAAAAATAGTGGACTGGAATGAGCAAAAGCTGAAAGTAGTGGGCGTAGTTAAGGACTTCCACCTGTATGGACCGCATGTAGAGATACCACCAATGGCTTTTTTCCATTTTAAGACCATTGACTGGATGGTATACAACCTGAACGAAGTATACATAAAGGTATCGGCAGATAACATGGAGCAGACCATAGCCGATATTGAGAAATTCTGGACATCGAAAGTAGATCCTGAGTACCCGTTCAGCTATGAGTTCGTGAATAAAAATTACGAGAAAAGCTACGAATCATATGTGAAGCAAAGAAACCTGTTCTCGCTCCTGAATTTCGTGGTGATACTGATAGCGCTCTTCGGTTTGTTCGCCCTGGCATCGTACAGCATACAGCGCCGCATGAAGGACATTGCCATACGCAAGACCCTTGGCGCAGAGACCGGCACCCTGCTGAAAGAGCTGTCATTACAGTATGTGTTGTTTTGCATTATTGGGTTCATAGTTGCCTTTGTGCCGGCATGGATGCTACTGGATGTGTGGCTGGATAATTTCGCTTACAGGATAGAGATGTCGGTAGTGCCGTTCATTATTGGCTTTGTCGTGCTAATGGCCCTTACACTGGCAGTTGTGCTGTCAAGGGCTTATGTGGCTACAAGGGTAGATGTACTAACTTATCTTAAATACGAATAGCCATGGTAAAGAACTGGTTAAAGGTATACTTATACCATGTAAAGGCTAACAAGCTGTTCAGCGCGCTGAATGTTCTGGGCATAAGCCTGGGTATCGCGGGACTGATATTCGCTATATTGTACTGGAACGACGAGCAAAGCTATAATACCTGGAATCCCGGCAAGGAACACATCTTCTTTTCGGTCTCCGACCTTGGGGAAGATAAAGTGTGGGGTTCCAGCTCTGATGCTTTAGGAAATGCCCTTAGCACGATACCCGAGGTAAAGAGCCACTGCTACATGTCAGGCTGGTACAACAGCAACATCGTGAAGGGCGATGGCAAAAAGGTCATGGCCGAAAAAGTGGTAGACGCTCAGGCTACATTTTTTGAGTTTTTTCCATTTCCATTTGTGAAAGGGGATCCTAAAAAAGCCCTTAGCCCAACGTCCATAGTGATAAGTGACGAGTTGGCTGAGAAGCTGTTCGGTACGGCCGATGTGCTTGGGAAAGAAGTAACATATGAAGACAAACCGTTCACCATAACCGGTGTATATCAAATTACAGGCAAGTCGTCGTACATGCCCGATATGGTGACCAACCGCATTGATGCCAAGCTGAAGGAGAATGAGAACAACTGGGGCAACTTCAGGTTCGCCCTTTTCATGAAGCTGGCCCGCCCGGAAGATGCCCCATCGGTCGAAAAGAAGATCGAGGCGCTGTATTTGGAGAACGATACCAAAAGGAACGCGCAAAACGGAGGGATATCGGTAGAGGAGTATATCAAAAGATTCGGTTCGATAAATGTATATTTAGAACAGCTGAAAGAGATCAGGCTGCACACCCACGCCGGCGATGTACCCGAGGGCAAGGGCAATTACCAGTTGCTGCTCATCATGTTAGGCCTGTCGGTGCTTATCCTCATAATGTCGATAGCCAATTATGTCAATTTGGCTACGGCCAATGCCATAAAGCGGGCAAAGGAGGTAGGCGTGCGCAAAGTGTTGGGCGCATCCAAACGCGATGTGGTGGGACAATTCGTATTCGAGTCGATGGTAACCACGTTTTTTGCCATACTCACAGCCTTGGTCGTGGTTGAGGTATCGCTGCCTTATTACAACGAGTTCCTCCGCAAAAGCCTTGTCATGGAAAGCAGCTATTTCCTGTTGCAACTGGTTGGCGTTTTTATTGCAGTGGTTCTCGTGGCAGGGGTATTCCCGGCGGCTTATGTATCAGGATTTAAAGAGGTGCAGGTATTGCGCGGAACCATTGGCAGCAGCAAAAAAGGGATCTGGCTTCGTAATGTCATGCTGGTGGGGCAGTTTGCCATAGCATCGTTCTTCATCATAGGATCGTATGTGGTATACAGCCAGGTAAACCACCTGATAACTAAAGATCCCGGCTTTAAGGCCGATCAGGTAATATCGGTATATTACCGCAACCCCTATGATTTTAATGTGCCCGGATTTAAAAAGATCGTGGCGAACAAGTACATGAACATCAAGCACAGGCTGCTTGCCATAAAAGGCGTGGAGATGGTATCGGCCAATACAGCCGGAGTGGGCGAGGGAACGAGCTTTTATACCAGCTATGGCTACAATGGCCAGTTTTATTCGATGCAGAATATGGTGACCGACTACAACCTGCTGGAAATGCTAGAGGTGGAAATGAAGGAAGGCCGCACACTGTCACCCAAATTCGCACAGGATACCATTAGTTCGGTAATACTGAATGAAGCTGCTGTAAAATTCATGGGTATCAAAGACCCGATGAATTCCTATGTAGACTGGCAGGATGGTATTAAGTTCAAGATCATTGGGGTTACAAAAGATTTCCATATCAACGGACCGCAGGAAAAGATCATGCCTGTCATAATTTATCATTACAAAACGGTGGACTGGATGCTGCAAAACGCCCACAACATCTATATAAAGATCGATCCGCAGCATACCGAAACCGCTATTGCGGCCATAGAAAAGCTCTGGCGTGAGGAGATAGACCCCGACTTTCCGTTCACGTACGACTTTATCAACAAGAATTTTGAGCGTACCTACCACAGCTATGTGCAGCAGCGCAACCTGTTCTCGCTGCTCAATGTGGTGGTGATCGTGATAGCGCTGTTCGGGCTGTTCGCCCTGGCATCGTTCAACATAGAGCGCCGGATGAAGGAGATCGCCATACGCAAGACCCTGGGTGCCGAAACAGCTACGCTTTTAAAAGAGCTTTCACAGCAGTACGTGGTGTTTTGCATCGTTGGTTTTGCCATAGCGTTCGTGCCGGCCTGGCTGCTGCTGGATATGTGGCTCGACAATTTTGCCTACAGGCTGCCGGTGTCGTGGCTGCCTTTCGCCGTGAGCTTTTGTGCGCTCATGGCCCTTACACTGGTGGTTGTGCTGTCTAAGACCTATGCCGCTACAAGGGTCGAGGTGCTGAAATACCTTAAATACGAATAAGGATGTGAAGTTAGTTAATAATACCGGCTGTGGGGCAGGAGTACCCACAGCCTTAACGGAATGTGCCATGAAGCTAAAGATTATTCTATATATAATGCTGTTTCCTGTTGCTGCTTTTTCGCAGGAGGTCTGGACATTGCAGCGGTGCCTGGACGAGGGGAGGAAAAACAGCCTCGATATCCAGCTCAGGGAGTTGGACATCGTCAGCGCAAAGGCTACCTACCGGAGCCCTGGCATGGATTTTTTGCCGAAGGTAGACTTTTCTGCGAGCCATAACTACAGCATAGGGTCGACCATTGACCCTGCGACCAATAACAGGGTAAGCAGCAATATCCAGACGGACAATTTTTCACTAAATGCTTCCCTTACGTTGCTTGACCTTAATGTGTTTACACAGGCACGCCGCAACAAGCTGGCGGTACTCAGGGCTAATGCCGACAAGGAAGCCACAGCAACGGAGTATTCGCTCAGCATCATGGAGAATTATTTCAATGCGCTGTATACCCAGGAACTGCTAAAAGTACAGCTGGCGCAGTTTGAGAACGCGGTGTATAATTTAAAAAGGATAGAAAAGGAGACAGAACTGGGCAGCAGGCCTAAAAGCGACCTGTATGACATGCAGGTGAGCTATGCACTTGAGGAGAACGGCATCATTGAGACCAGGCAATTGCTGTATAACAGAAAATTGCAGCTGATCCAACTGATGAATGCCACGGGGCTTTCGCCCGATGCTATGATACTGGATACTAAAGGCTATGCAGAGGCTTTCGCCGAAAATAGCGATCCGGTATACGAAAATGCGCTGAAAAACTATCCCGCCATAGTTTCGGCACAGCTGGCGGAGGACATTGCAAGGAAGGAAATGAAAATGCAGAAAAATAAATACCTGCCTGTATTGGGTGCTTATTACAGTTACTCGTCATTTTACTACCTTCCGCTGAACGGTTTAGGCACGCAGGGCGTTAACCCTTTTTGGACACAGCTCGACGATAATAAGAACCACTACGTAGGCGTACAGCTGAACGTACCCATATTCAATGGGTTGCGCAATCACAGGGATGTGCAGGTGGCAAAGATCGAATATCAAAAAAAGACTGTGGAGGCAGAGCAGGAAAAGATCAAGCTGCGCCAACTCATAGAACAGGAAACAGCGAAACTGCAGCAGGCGCGGGAAATAGCCCAAAAGCTTGAAAAGGCGCGAACGTATGCCGATAGGTCATTTACTGCAGCGCAGGCAAAATTTACGCACGGCCTGATCGAAGCTGTTGTTTTTTCGGCCTCAAAGAACCAATTGCTCACCGCCGAATATGATCTGCTGAAAGCAAAATATACGGTAACGTACCTGACCCTTAAGCTGAAGTTCATTGAGCACAATGCTATATAGCTTAATTTTCATATGACTTATGACAAAACTAAGTCATCTGCGATGGATCACACTATTATGTCCTCGAGTTTGAGGATGTCGTTCTGGAGCGCGAATACGACCAGGCCCGCCATATTCTTCGATTGTGTTTTAAGGAGCAGGTTATTACGGTGGCCCTCAACGGTACGGTAATTTATAAAGAGCGTGTCGGCTATTTCTTTGGTACTTTGCTGCATGCAAATAAGCTTGATGATCTCTTTTTCGCGGGCCGTAAGGTCCCAGTTGGTGAAATTCGATCTTTTTGGTGCCTGTATGTTCTCTTTCAGCACCTCTAACACATATGAGTCATAGTAATATCCTTTTAAGGCCACTTCCCTTATGGTTTTAAGCAAAACGTCAGGGGTAATGTTCTTTACAAGATAAGATGACGCACCTGTGCTGATCATGTTCGCAATGAATGGCTTGGTGTTATAGCTTGTCAGGGCTATTACCTTTATTGAAGGATAGTCTTCGCATATCGCCTCTGTAGCTTCAACACCATTAACACCGGGCATTTTAAGGTCCATTATGATAATATCGGGATATACCGTGCAGCCTGAAAGATAGTGGAGGACTTCCACACCGTTCGACGCCTCAAAAACTATTTCCATGTCAGTTTCCCGTTGCAGCAGGAATGCGATGCCGTTCCTGAACAAAGGTTCATCATCGGCTAAAAGTATTTTTATGCTACTCATTTTAAAAGCTGAATATCGTGGTTGTTCCGTGGCCTTTTATCGATTCTGTGCTAAGGTTGCCCTTAAGGTGGTCGATCCTGCTTTGTATGTTCTTCATTCCCAGGCCGGCCTGTTGTTTTATGGCATTTACATCAAACCCCTTCCCGTTGTCCTTATAATGGCATACTGTTCTTCCCTCTTCGTTCTCGAACAGGATGCTCATTTTGGTAGCCTTTCCGTGGCGTATGGAATTGTTGAGCAGTTCCTGTAAGATCCTGAATATGTGCATGTGCCTTTCTTTATGAGCGTTGTCAAAATTTATATTGCTTTTATAGTCAACAGCTACGTTCCCGAGGCTGTTGAATTCAGAGCATAATTCTTCTATCGCGGCATGGAGGCCGAATTTGTCAAAAACGGGAGGGAAAAGATTATGGGCTATCCTGCGGGAATTCTCTAAGGCTTTGGATGATAATTCTATTATCGACCCGAGTATTTCGCCCTGTTTTTCTGCCTCAACGCCCTGTATGGAAAGCAGGTGGCAATTGAGCGAGACTACATTTAGCTTGGAGCTGATGTCGTCATGAAGGTCCTGGGCGATCCTTTTACGTTCCTTTTCCTGCGTTGCAATGGTCGCTACAAGGAGCTCTTTACTGTGTTGGAGTTCAATGTCTTTCTTTTCCAGTTCTTTTTGCATGATCTTTTTTTTCGAAAAGAAAAAGAAAAGCAGCAGGGTAATGCCCATGGTCAGCATCAGGAATATGCCAGCCAGGACGATCAGTGCCGGTGTGTTATCCGGGGTAAAAAACGTTGTTTCCATTCCCAAAATACGAGTAATTGGTATATAATGAACAAAATAGCATTGGTATTCCAAATATACACGTAAAATTCGTCATTTATGCTTACCAGCGAGGTGGCAGATGCAAAAATAAGTGCGCTGCTTATAAGGTAAATGAACAGCCCTATGGTCACGAAATGGAACGGCAGCTTTTTACCAAGCATCTCATAAAGGTAGAGGACTGTATAAATAATGAGTATCACAGAAGTTATGAGTAGTCCCAACGAATTGAAGGTAAAGTAGTTGTCAGGGTAAAGGGAGTACTGTATAACCAGCCCCACGATCGTTATGGCGGAAGTGCCTATTATTAGCACGCTCTTTTTTTTTGCCACCACAAGGAACAGGTTATAAAAAAAGAAGCTCAATAAAATAAACTGAGAGAACAGGTAATAGTTAGAAAGGAAATGGTTGTTTTGATTTTTCAGTGCAAAGGCCTTCATGATCAACTGGACAACGCCTATTGCCAAAAGATAAAGCGAGAAGTATTTATAGGCTTTTTCATTCCTGAAAAAGCCTATAAGGTAAAGTATGACATTAATGCAGAGGATCACAAGCCCGATCCCCGAAAAGATCTTTAATGTCTCCATTTTTTAGAAAGTCATTCTGCTATAGTCCAAGGTCGTTCAAAGGGCTGTTATAGCCACAGGCACGCGGGCATGGCAGTGTGAAATCATAAATAAAGCCGGGTTGGGCTGATTTGGGCAGCATATCATCATGCGTCTGCATTTGATGGTTATACGTTGTGCCTACGAACATTAGCTTGGCCTCTCCGTCCTCATCAACGCCAATGTATGCCCTGGCAGCCTCTGCGCCACTATCAAATATATGCTTTAAACCTTCAATGGGTATGAGGAAGCCTTTCACCTGGTTGTGAAAAATATAGCCCTCTTTCCCGTCACGCCAATTCTTTGCCCATTTTTGGGCCGTTTCAAGTTCGATCCTGTTGTCGAATTTTGCTGCAAGTTCATCTTTAACCATCTGTTTTGTGTATTAATTGATTTATACTGGTTGCCTTGTACTACTTTTCCTTTTAAATGAATTATGGCGTAGTGCAAGTTAAGCAAAATTGCAACTAATGAGATATTTAAAAACAGGTATTTCTACGTGGTTTTATGGAAAGGTGCCGATATAGCTTTGTACCATAACACAAAAAATATAAAGATCATGGAAGAGTACACAGGTATCGTAAAATTGTTCGCGGGCAGTTTTGCCCCAAGAGGATGGATGTTCTGCCACGGGCAGTTATTATCTGCACACAGGTTTCAGGACCTGTTTTCGCTTCTCGGCAATGCTTATGGCGGAGACGGCAACGAAACATTTGCATTGCCCGACCTCCGCAGCAGGGCGGTCATAGGCGCCGGTTCCGGTGCGGGTACAGGCAGGACGGATTTTAAACCGGGAGATAACGGAGGGCAGGAAAAAACAGCATTGGATGCTACTCATCTTCCCGACCATACGCATACGGGTAAGATAATGGTGAGCAAAGGGCAGGCTGCCGACAATGTAGCTAAAGAGACATCGGTGATCGCATCTCCGGGAAAAGGGACCGGCCGTGCATTTGATGCCAGTTTTGGCTTTGCCGATGCAGTACCGGACATTCATCTCGCTGCCTCATCGCTGGTCATTGATGCAACAGCGGGTGGAGGTAAGGAATTTTCTATAAGGGATCCTTACATGGCAATGAATTACATTATTTGCGTAGAGGGTATCTATCCTTCACGCCCATAACTTTTAATAGTTGTGCGGTACAGGGATGGGTGTTTGGGCTGGCCAGGATATTGGTTTGGCCCTAAATGCTTTTTACCTGAATTACCTACTAACGCAAATCCAGACCGACTTATGAAACCATATTACATATTCATCTTATTTCTGCTCCCGTATTTCATGTGGGCACAGACGACAGAGACATTTGAGACAGAGCCCCAGGGGGCAACGACATTTAACGATAACGGGCAGCAATTTACCATTACTACCCAAGCGGGAGGGCATTTTTATATACAGTCTAATTATCCGGGTACGGGCTGGAATGGTACCACAGCCGATAACAGGTACATTGACAATGATACCTATGCCGCGTTCAATGTACCTGTAAAGTATACGATCGCCACCAGCAACGGTGCCAGATTCACTCTTAAGAGCCTTTGGCTCTTCTTATCCACGAATAACCTGGTAATGCAGAACAATCCGGTTACCATTACAGGTAAGCTGGGCAATACGCAGGTTTTTGAAGTTACTGCCACAGGGTTTAACATGAGCGGGTCGGTAAACAATGGTTTTTCATTCCTGAACATGGCCACGTACGGCGGTCAGGACAATTCCAATAAGATCATAGACCAGTATATTGTCACAACATCCGGCAATACCGGCTATGTATCGCACGATGCCATGACCTGGCAGTGCGCGCCCATAACAGTGAACTCCGCTTCGCAAAATAATGTTTTGTGCCATGGAGGCGCTACAGGAAGCGCGTCGGTATCGGCTGTTCCCGGGGCAACAAGCTACAACTGGACACCCGGAGATCCGGCAGGAGATGGTACCGCAACGGTAACCGGCCTTACGGCAGGTGTGTGGACCTGTACGGTTACGACAAGCTGTGGCAGCACGAATTCAAGATCGTTCACTATTACCGAACCATCAGCGCCATTGTCTGCAACCCAGTCGCAGGGCAATGTTTTATGCCATGGCAATGCTACCGGCAGTGCTACGGTAACGGCCTCGGGAGGTACGGCGCCATATACCTATTCGTGGTCGCCATCGGGAGGGTCAGGGGCTACGGCGGGTAATTTGGCCGCGGGCAATTATACCGTTACTGTAACCGATGCCAACGGATGCTCGCTACAAAAGAACTATACCATTACACAGCCTTTATCGGCTTTGGCAGCCACACAGTCACAAACCAATGTTTTGTGCCATGGGAATACGACAGGCAGCGCTACGGTAACGGCCTCGGGAGGTACGGGCAGCTATACCTATTCGTGGTCGCCGTCGGGAGGGTACGGGGCTACGGCGGGCAATTTGGCCGCGGGCAATTATAGCGTCACGGTTACCGATGCCAACGGATGCTCGCTACAAAGGAACTTTACCATTACACAGCCTTCATCGGCTTTGGCAGCCACACAGTCACAAACCAATGTTTTGTGCCATGGGAATGCTACGGGGAGCGCTACGGTAACGGCCTCGGGAGGTACGGGCAGCTATACCTATTCGTGGTCGCCGTCGGGAGGGTCCGGTGCTACGGCGGACAATTTGGCCGCGGGCAATTATAGCGTCACGGTTACCGATGCCAACGGATGCTCGCTACAAAGGAACTTTAACATTACACAGCCTGCATCGGCTTTGGCAGCCACGCAGTCGCAAACCAATGTTTCCTGTACAGGTTCTACAGATGGTACGGCAACCGTTGCTGTTTCAGGGGGTACGGGCAGCTATACCTATTCGTGGTCGCCATCGGGAGGGTCCGGTGCTACGGCGGGCAATTTGGCCGCGGGCAATTATAGCGTCACGGTTACCGATGTCAACGGATGCTCGCTACAAAGTTACTTTACCATTATGCAGCCGGCAGCGCCTTTAACGGCAACACAGTCGCAGACCAATATTTCCTGTACCGGCTATGCCGATGGTACGGCAACAGTAGCTGCTTCAGGAGGTACGGCCCCTTACAACTATTCATGGTCGCCCTCAGCGAATGCTGATGCTGTTGCTGTAGGGCTATCGCAGGGGGATCACACAGTTACCATTACCGATGCCAATGGCTGTTCGATACAAAAAAGCTTTACCATTACCCAGCCCCCATCGCCACTAATGGCAACAGTATCCAAAACCGATGTGTCCTGCTACGGAGAGTTTAACGGCAGCGCAACAGTAAACGCTGAAGGCGGATGGAGCGGTTACAGCTATTACTGGTCGCCATCGGGAGCTACAGGGGCTACAGCATCAGGATTGGGAGCAGGTACCCATACCGTAAGCGTGACCGACTCAAATGGCTGTTTCTTGCAGCAAAGTATAACGATCACACAGCCACAACCGCTATCTCTGTACATTGCTCCGTCCTATACAGGATGCGATGGCACAGCTTCAGCATATGCCGACGCATGGGGTGGCGCGGGGTATTTTACCTATTCATGGTCGCCTTCTGGCGGGGACCAGGCAACAGCCTCAGGACTTGAGCCGGGCACCTATACAGTAACGGTAACCGACATGAACGGCTGTAGTGTCGAGGAAGATGTAACCGTATCTGACGGAAGCGAATGCAGCAGCACTACCTACTGGAACGGAACAGAATGGAGCAATGGAGCGCCAACATGCTTTAACGTTACGGCAGTTATTTTTGGCGATTACAATTCGGCTATCCATGGCGAAATAACGGCATGTTCTCTCATGGTAAACTCCGGTACGGTGGTGGTTGAAGCGGGAGATAACTTTACCATTAAAGGGGCGGTTTACATAGAAGGGGGAATACTGATATTCGAACATAACAGTAACCTCATACAGATGGATGATGCCAATAACTTTGGTAACATCCTCTACAAACGCAACAGTGCAGAGGTATATAGTAAAGATTATACGATATGGTCATCGCCTTTAAGCGGAAACCAAACCCTGAAGGATTTTTCTGAGGGAACCCTTGACGAACGATTTTATGTGTACAACACTGAGCTGGGCGCTTACAGCAATTACCTGAGCGCTTCGGGTATTTTTGGAGGAACTCCGGATGAAGTGAACTTTACTGTGGGCAAAGGCTACCTGATACGCATGCCTGAAGGATTGAGTGATACATCTTCATCTATATTTAACGGGACCTTTTCGGGTGTGCCGAACAATGGCGAAATAGCGGTACCGGTTACGGCTACAGGGAACAGGTACAACGCAGTGGGCAATCCGTACCCATCACCAATAAGTTTGCAGGACTTTATACTGGAGAATAGTGGGTCACTGGATAATGGGACACTGTATTTCTGGAGGAAAAGGAACGGTACTTCAGGTACGGCCTATGCGACCCTCACACTCGCCGCCTATGTGGGCGCTACACAGGAAGCTGATGCTGCTGCCGGCAATGCATTTGAAGACGGCGATGAGGCCAACTGGGTCATTAACCCGGGGCAGGGCTTTCATATAAAGGCAGCGCCTATGGCAAGCCAGATACTTTTTAAGAATAGTATGAGGAGAGGGGAGAACAACGGGCAGTTCTTCAGGAATGGCATGTCGGCCCAGGATACGCCATCCAGTTCTAAAATGTGGCTCAACATAACAGGCAGTGCCGGTGAGTTTGGGCAGGCCGCGCTGGTATACAGTGGAGTAACGACTAATGGGCTGGACTATGGATATGACGGCAGGCTGTTTAATGACGGTGTCATTGCGGTATATACACTGGCAGAGGACACGAGGCTTGCCATCCAGGCACGTGCGGCATTTGATGTGGCAGATGAGGTACCCTTGGGCTATAAAGCCACGACAGCCGGTCCTTACAGCATTACCCTGGACCATGTTACCGGAGTCTTTTCGAACGGCCAGCACATTTACCTCAGGGACGACATGCTTGGTATCACACACAACCTTACTACTGGAGGTACCTATAATTTTACGACAGAGGCAGGTACGGTCAATGACCGTTTTCATGTAGTATATGCAGATGCATTGGGGACTGATGGCCCGAAAGAGGACATAAGCCAGGTGATCGTCTGGAAGAACAATGGTGCCATTTCGGTAAACAGCGGTAATTTGTCCATGAGCAGGGTTAAAGTAACGGACATAAGGGGCAGGCTGCTGTATGACAGCGCTATACCTGATGTTTCCGCTTTCACTATCGATACCCTACAGTCAGAACAGCAGATGCTTATAGTGCAGGTAACTACTACAGGAGGGGCTACAATTAGTAAAAAAATGATCTATTAAGAAAATTATCATGATACACAGATATTTAAAAATTTATATATGCCTCATAATGCTGCTAAGCGATTTCCTGGTGTTTGCCGATGACGACCCCGGGACCGGCTTTGAGGATGAGAACGGCGATGTGGACGGCACGGTGGAAGAGCCCGTGGCCGTCAACCCAAGGCTTATATTCCTTGCGATAGCAGGTGTAGCCTTTGCCTTTTACCACTTTGTAGAAAAAAAGAAAGCATCGCATGGCGGAAGCCATTACGGTACATAACTTTCCTTTTATATTTTTTGTGTGGCCTGTCCGGTATCCCGGGCAGGCTTTTTTTATATGGGCTTTTAAGTAGTGCTAAAAAAAACAGGTGTTTATACGCTGTTATGGCGCTTGTCTTTAAAATAGTTTTGGCAATGCGATACAGTAAATAACTGTGCAAAACCTATAAACAATAACATAAACTATCAAGATCATGGCTAAGAAAGTTACCGGAGAGTCTCCAAACGAATTTTTTACACAGGCCGCATGGGCCGCTATGTGGAACCCTGAAAGCGACTACTATCTGCCGAACGTTATTAAGGACGGCATTTCAAAAGAAGGTATAAAAGCAGATCCCATGGGCAACCTCATGCTGGACAATGTACCCGCGTCGGGGTCATTCCAGCTTATGAAATCGGACAACCTGATATCATGGCTGCCGGTAAAAAGCGGCTATGTAGGCATCAGGTTCGCTAACGTGATCATATCTGACATGCATAATGTAACGAACGGTGGGCTTACCTATAAGGACGAGACCGATTCCAAGGGTACCATAAAGGCGGTGATAGGCGTTCCAGATATTACTGTTTCAGGAAGCTATACACTGGTAGCTACGGGCCTGGCAGAATGTGCACTGGATTCGGCGGCGATACTCCCCATGCCTTTTAAAGACAGGATGGCCGGATCCGGGGAACTGGTAGGGACCGACGAGTATCTTGAAGAAGCAAGGGACCAGCGCACAAGACTTTGGCAAACAAAGAACGGGGGGCTGCTCATGGATAAATTCTACGATCATAACGAGGTGTACAACTATTCTTTCCAAAACAACAAGGGCCTGAAAAACTCATGGGTACAGCCGGCCAACCAGCATTTTATGGGTACGACCTACCAGGCGAGCAAAGACCCGAACGTACCTGTGAACGGCAATGTATACATGGACGGGGAAAATGGCGCCACGAATTATAATACCAATGCCTTTAACCAAAAACTTGCCGTGGCCTATGCCGCTTTTGGTTACGGAAAGAACCCACCGGAAAAGTGTAACATCACAAAAGAACAGTTCAACGCGGCAGGACAGGCCGCGCTGCAGTTTGAAGGATTTGTAGCCGAAACGGGCAACACATCAAAAAACACGGTGCCAATGACGGTAAACCAGGTGTATGGCACGATTGAAGGTGTTTCGCCGGAAAAGATGCTGGCAATGAAGAAAAAAACACCGCGCAACTATGATGAGTTCATGGATTCGCTTAGCGCTGATGAAAAAAGATACCTGGCGGCTATAGGTAATGTAGATAAGAACCTTGAAGTTAAAGATGGCGAGGATGCCAATGCAACGCTCATGACCGGGTCGTTCATGGTAAGGATAAATGCGGGCGACCTGACAATGGACGCAGGGCTTACATTTACTGCTACGCCTGACCTTAAGGCAACAGCTAATGTAACGTCTTTCAAGTCGAATGTCAAAATAGCCTCAGTAGACATTACAGATCAGGATTCGTGGCTGGGCCTTCAGTCTATCGGCTCGGCAGTGATCAATGCTTACAATAATTCGGGCCAGATCGCGAGCCTTATGGAAGATAAGATAAACAAGGAGCTGGGCAGCGATGATGTGAAAAAATATATAGGGGACTGGCTGAATAACACGCTCCAAAAAGTATTTGGCGCATTTCAATCTTCAAGGAAGTAAAATGGCTGCAACAGATATCAAAAAGACCCTTACCGATAATATAAAGGGGGGAAGCCTTAAACTGGCTTCGGGGCTGTTTCCCGGGGTTATAGCAACAGCGATGGAGTATTACCTTAACGGTGTTACGATACCTATCGGGTCTGCAGGCAGCTTTAAAGTAACGGGAAGCGGTGCGGCCCTGCAGCTTGAAATGAGCCCGGTAGCATTTGAAGGGACCGCTACGGCGGATGAGGCAAAGCTTAAAGTGAAAGGAACAGGCGACTATGCCGATGCCTGTGTCCTGGTAACCTTTACCAAATTAAGTTCAAGTGAAGTAGCGATCGAGCTTGATGCCACAATGGGGGATAAACTGTCGTGGAGGCTTAGTGATCTGTGGCCCGGGCTTTTGGACCATGCGCCTTTTAACGAGGTAACTTTTGAGAAGGGACAGCTCTACTTAAAGATCGACAAGGACAGGAATATCGACTTTGGAGGTACGGGAGACCTGTATTACAGATCGGAAAAACTGGCCGCAGGCGCGATAAGGATCGTTTACAATGGAGAAGCCACAGGGGAGCCGGATGATGCAAAAGTATGCGTGCTTGCCGGTGCGGTAGTGGCCGAATGGAGCCCTGGGAGTATTTGGGCGCCGCTTAAAGATGTAAAGTTCAAACAGTCGGGCCTTTTATTCTCTTCATTGCCTGAAGCGTCGGCAGAAACATTAACCGGCCTGAAGTTATTTGGCGATGGAGAAGTACCTTCTATCGTGACCGGCGATTTTGAGGTAAAGAACGGGATCACTTTTTTTACCACACTTGAGCTTGATAACCTGCTAAAGCCACTGGTTTCGCTCATCGGGGAAAACCAGACACTTGCTTTGTATGCCAACAGCGACCTGAAGGATAAGCTCACCCTCATGGCGAAATATGGTTCGTCTAAATTTAAGCCGGGCTCCGATGCCATCTTTGAGTTTCAGGACTTTGGGCTGGAATGGGATATGGAAGGCAGCGATTATGAGATCATCGCGTCGGCCAATGGTAAGTTTTATCCGCCGGATGGCAGCGAAGGGGGCATTGGACTTACATTGTCAAGTACCATAAAGCCTTCTGATGGCAGCATACAGCTGATGCTCTCGCTGGGCGACTGGGTGCATCCTTTTGGCTACAGCCGCCTTACGGTAAAAGAGTTTTATTCGGCAGTGGCCCTGGCAGCAACTTCAGGCGGAGTATCGGTACAGTTGGGAGGCGACTTCATGTTCACGACAGATGACAATAAGGATTTTGAGTTTGGCGTGGCAGGCGAGGTGCTGAACTTTGATGCGGTTACCGGGATCGCTTTCCTTCTGAAAAAAACGAACGACAAAAATGACCTTTCCATTGGCGACCTTATTAATGGCATCACCAGTGTTGATACCGGCTCGGTGCCGGGGATGGACTTTATCAATGACATTATCCGCATAAAATATGTAGATTTTGCAGTTGTCGAAGGGAATTCACTCCACATTGGTACCAAGGAGTTCAAAAAAGGCTTTACGGCCCATGCCAGTTTTGATGTGCTGCAGCAAACCCAGATTTTGCTGGATGTTGAGATCACCCATACCAATAGCAAACAGAGCTTTAAAGGCATGGCTAAAATGGAAAAAGCTGTGAAAATAGGTGATGTATTTACGCTGGCCGCCTGGGATAATGAAAAACGATCGCCGGACCTTACCAAAGGCCCGATCATCGCGGTGGCATCTGACGGGATGAAGATCGACATGATAGCGGAGCATCTTGTACGGAGGGACCTTAATGCCGATAAAGAAGTTTATTTCTACGCGAGTGGTTACCTGAAAGTGCTTGATGTCATCGAGGAGCACTTGTACGGCATTGCGACCACCGACGGGCTTTTTGAATTCAGTATGAAAGTGACCGAAGGGATACAGGTGGGCGACAGCGGTACGTGGGGCGGGTATGCCATTACGGCCGGGCTGAACCCTGAAACGTATAGCTGTAAATGTTCTTTCGAATTCAACTTTGGGTGGAAGAACGTGTCGATAGGGCCGCTTACGGTTTTTGGGGTTGACCTGATACCAAAGATCGATCTGCCTAACTTTAGCATTGCAGCCGGCCTGGGGATAGTTGTTGACGGCAGTAAGGGCAGGTTCCTGCTTGAAGGCAAGTTCCTCTTTGATCTCTTGGGCATACACATTGCCTATGGCAGTGAGGATGAATTTAAAACCATTTTTGAGATCGATATCAGCAAGGCTATTACCTCGCTTAGCGGCTTGAAAGATACGGTATGGGAATGGCTGAAAGACAACATTGCCGACCTTTTTGCTTCGGCGTTCAACGCTTTGAGCGAGTTTGTAGACTGGGTAAAAAAGAACGCGGTAGCATTTGCGCTGGAGGTGGCAAAAATAGCCGAGGCTATATATAATGGCTTTAAGCAGACAGCGGAAGAGATCGCCAACATACTGAAAGGCATTGGCTATGCCGCATCAGAGATCTTCAACGCGCTGGTAGACGGGCTTAATGTCGCGCTGGATGAAGCTGAGAAAATAGTTGATACAGTGTTCGAAACCCTTAAGCAGTGTGCCGTAGATACCGCAGGCGCTCTCGGAACCACAAAATAAACGAAATATGGAAGCAGAAATATATGGCGCGGCCGTGACCAGGAACGCCGCCACTTACACCGAAAGCAGCATTGACGTGAGCAACCCGGTAACAGCAGCACTGCATTTAGTAAAGGAAGACATGGACAGGTATGCGGTGGCACTCGAAGTAGCGCTGGAGCCACAGATGCCCTACCTTACTGATATAGAAATGGAGATCTATAAAAGGGGAAAGAAAATTAGGCCCCTGATGCTTATACTTAGCGCCAGGATGATGTGGGGTAGTAAAGAGCCGCTGCCGCAAAAGGTAATAAATGCGGCGGTATCTACCGAGATGCTGCACGTGGCAACACTCATTCATGATGATATCATAGACCATGCCCCAATGCGAAGAGGGATCCCCTCGGTTAACCAGCACAGGGGTATCGACATGGCCATACTTATAGGCGACCTGCAATTTGTACAGGCCATACGCTGCTTTACCAATTCGATAGAAACGGAGCGCGACATGCACCTGGTACGCCTGGTGCTGGACTCGGCCTTCAGGATATGCTGTGGCGAGATCGACGAGCTGCAAACCGACCCCGACTGGGATTTTTTAACCCTTAAGGCCAGCTATTTCCAAACCATTGAACGCAAGACAGCCATACTTTTTGGCGTGGCATGCGAGTGTGGCGTGGCACTGGGCGGTGGCCACACAAGGGAAGCGAACAGGATAGGGTTTTTCGGGCGCAGGATAGGAAGGGCTTTCCAGATCATTGATGATGTGTTTGATATTGCCAGGTCACTTGACGATACGGGTAAATTCCCAGGGACCGACCTTGCCAGGAAAAGACTGTCATTGCCCATAATTTATGCCATGAACGAGTTGGGGCAGGAGCACATTGTTACCAAAATAATGAAAGGGACTCCTTTTACACAAGACGACCTGATGGAAGGCCTTACCGCGATTAGGCACAGTGAGGGATTCGTACAGTCACTGCTTGATGCACGGTCGGAGATCATTGACAGCATGAGGTACCTTGATACATTTCCGGACAACGAGTACCGCACTGCCCTGAGTGACATTGCCTACTATGTTGTGAACAGGAGATATTAATAACGATTCATACCATTACACATGATAGAGAATAACATAAAAGATACTGCAGGAGGTTTTTTAAACTTCCTCATACAGTCGCTCGTGGCTATGGCCAACGATCCCGCCAACAAAAGGTATTACCTTCCAGTATTCCTGAAAGACCTGAAGGTAGATGGCGATAAAACGCTGGTCCCCTATGTAACAGAGATCAATATGGGCGGCATAGAGAGTATTAAAAGCCAGGTAAGTGAAACCCTGTGCAATGCAGCTTGGGCATCGCTGGAAGGGTATGATGGGGCGCACGCCTTTACAGTTCCCGTTATAAATATTAGTTCGGTATCCATAAATGGGCTCAACAATGCACTGATCTCTTCTTACAGGGTATATCCGGCAAATGCGCAAATGCAATATGCAGTGGTGTTCAGTGCGAAAATGAATGCTTACCCGGCCCTTGGCGACCTGACCTTTGACCCGGCGAAATTTTACTTTGATGTAACATGCCAGTCAGATGATAACCTGCATAAAGAAGATATCCATTCTGATGGTAATTTTAAGGGAAGTGTAGGAAAGGCGAACTTTAACGGGGTGCTGCTCATCAGCCTTAATGATGACCTTACTACGACAGTAACGGTACCGGAAAGCTATGCGCCGGAAGGAAGCGGCACGATGGCAGGATTAAGCATCGTGTTCGCAGAAGGTGACGGCCTTGTTGTGACCGACATTACCCTGGAAGGCGACGACCCTTTAAAAGAACCCAATGAAGAGGCTATAAACCAGGCGTTCAGCAATGATGATACGCTGAAAAAGATAGAGGTGCTCTTTAATGAAAGCATTAACAAACAGAGCGTGAGGGAGACCCTGGCGTCGGGGATGCAGGGAAAACTCAATGACCTAATTAACGATCTAAAATAAGAGTTATGGCAGTAGTGAACCAGGATATATTTTTCTCGAAACTGTTCCAGACCGGAATGAGTGATCCCAACAGCAGGATATACCTGCCTAAGATATTGACCGATACCCAAAACCCATCCCTTAACCCCTATACCATGGACAGGCTGGACCTGGGCCAGCAGACAATAGGTGTGATACCTATAAATGTTTTGCTTACCAACATAAGTATAAAGGGGATCCCAAGCGTTTCTGTAAATTCGCAGGAGGGAGGCTCCTTTGTATTTACAGGGCTTAACACTGCCATCGTTGCGCAGTTTTGCACACTGTCCCCACCGCCGCCAAATGTAAACCCGATACTGGCGTTGAGTGCTGATTTTGCTCTTTCATTCACGGGGAACCAACTGACAGGCACCCTGGAAGTAACTATAGACAAAGCAGCACTTAATGCGCAAATGCTGCTGTCCGGCGACCAGCTGATCAATATTATTACCACGATAAATTCACTTCAGGCCAGTGTACCCGATACTGCTGCGATCACGCCCAAAGTTACCTTTGACAGTGGCGGAGGTGAGTTTTGGCCAACTGCATTTTCAAAATTTATAAAAAAGAAAACTACCATTGATGCTATTGTAGCGAAAGTAAATGATGAGCTCAATTCCACGGGCACTAAAGATAACCTCAGCAGGGAATTGACCACAATATTCCAAAATGCCATCAGGCAGCAATTAAACCCTTAAAAACAATAACGACATGAATCCTATTGAAGACCTTTTGAATCAAATGATCGCGGGGATGCTCCCGCAAATTAACAGTGCGATACAACAGAATATCAGGAACAATAACCTTGATCCCTGGGGACAGGTAGCGCATGGCAGTGAGGGGATAGGCTCCATAGACCTTATTTTATGTGATGCTTCTGTCGGGGCCAACTATAATGTTGGCAATATGCGGGGGCTAAGCAGCATTACCATTAACTCCATCACCGTAAGCAATACGCAGGATGATCCCCAGGACCCGGCAAAACTGGTAGGGAACATAAGCGTAGTGGCATCTATGGCGCAAAACCTTGATGCCGCGCTTTGGGGCAACGTTGAGGCTAAATGTGGCTTTGCCCACCCAAGTGTAAGCATTGACGGATCGGCGACCGTATCGGGACTTCGTGCCTCGGCCACAGGATTTTTCTCTGCAAGCCAGACGGACGATGCTATATGCCTCGACTCTATTTCCATGAGCAACATGGATGTTGATTACAGCGAGCTTTCGGTACATGTTGACAGCCTTGGGGTATTTGGCTTTTTGCTGGACCCGTTGGTAAATGTGATCGTTGGTGCCTTTAAAGGGCAAATTACCGGGGCAATAGCCAGTGCGCTTAAACCGGCAGTAAATAGTGAGGTGAATAAAATGCTGCCACAATGCCAGAGCTTATAATTTGCTATGCGATATAAGCACATAGGAGTATTTAACCCTGCTAAACTACATAACAGGGTTTTTTATGCGGTAAATATTGCGGGACCGGGGAACAATATCGCGGCACAGCGAACTGAAACAGTCACTATGCTTTACATCAGTCAATTCGGAGTAATTATAAACTGTTTTTTGGAAAATGCTGGAAAATATAACTAAGCAGTTGACCCTTGCCTTTGAGAGCAACGGCTGGGACGGCGTGCCAATGCCTGGCGATGACTACTGGTTCACCCTTACCTATCGCGAAGGCGGCCTGACAAAAGAGTTCAGGGCCCACCTCGCACTGAAGCGATAAAAGCCAGCCTGCAGATCGTAAGATTGCAGGTTTCAGGCAAAACGACCGGGTTTCCATAATATTGGCAATAAGCTCACTCCACAGTAAACTTTTCAAACTGGTTTGGCAGGATCTTCTATACGCGATATGCCGATCTCCGTATCTTATAGCTGCGTTTTTTAATTGTCATTTAAAGTATCAGCTGAAATGGTGGCGAACAGTAGTAGATCCATATCGTGGCCATGGAGTATAAAAATCTTGACAAATTAAATGTTAAAGTTGTAAGAATGTTTACTTACAACGTAACATATGGCGCTTGTGATTTGGTTATATTTGTTAGGAATTTTTTATGGCTAATATACAAAACACAAATATGCAGAATAATACTATCACTGTCCTAAAGGACAAGAAAGAGCAGGTCCTGGATCTATGGATCGAGATGCAAACCAGTGAAGACAGCTATTTTAATGCTGAAGACCAAAATGCAGATTCTCAGGAGCTGGTTGATGCTTTTTTAAATGCTCTGGATGCTGATACGCTTGAAAACAAAGATGCCATAGGATTTGACAGGGCAAAAGAGGTATTGATGGGCATATCGGTTTCGAGGGCAAAACAAGGGTTCTCGCCCCGGGAAACAGGCATATACCTATTCAGCTTTAAAGAGGCCATATTAAAAACATTATACGATAATGTAAAGGATCCTGTAGCATTGCATTCTGACAGCCTTAAGATCAGCAGAATATTAGACAATATGGCTATCCTGACATTTGAGGGCTTTATAAAGGGTAGGGAGGAACTTATTTCCAGGCAAACGGATGAGATCACCGAAATTTCAACACCTGTGATACGTGTTTGGGACGGCATCGTAGCATTGCCTATCATTGGGACACTCGACAGTTCCAGGACACAGGTAGTTATGGAAAGCCTCCTGCAACAAATAGTAGAGACGGGCAGTACGATCGCGATCCTAGACATTTCGGGAGTGCCTGCTGTTGACACCCTTGTGGCGCAACACCTTATAAAGACCGTTAGCGCGACACGCCTTTTAGGTGCCGAGTGCATCATTAGCGGCATACGTCCGGAAATCGCACAGATCGTAGTACACCTGGGCATTGACCTGTCTAACATCATTACGAAATCGACACTGGCAAGCGCGCTTCAAACCGCATTCGCAATGCTTCAGATACAGGTAAGCAACAAAAGATAATCCACTTACTGATAAATTATGGATAGGATACCTATTTTAAAAATGGGCGATTTTCTGCTGGTAACCATACAAGTGGATCTATACGACCAACTGGCTGAAAACCTGGAGACAGACCTGGTCAACTCAGTGAAAAAATTTGATTCGAAAGGCGTACTGATCGATATTTCTTCGGTTGCCATAATCGACTCGTTCATGGGAAGGATATTAGGCAATATTGGCGTTATGTCAAAGATAATGGGTGCTGAGGCAGTTATCGTAGGCATGCAGCCCGCGGTGGCGATTACTTTGGTTGAACTGGGACTCACCCTTACCGGAATTACAACAGCATTGAATGTTGAAAAAGGGATGGAACTTTTGCGTTCTAAAATGGGATTAGGTTACGGCCAAAATAATTATCATGACAACAATACTGAATAGGGAAGATTTTGTTGTGGCCAGGGAGCAGGATGTTGTGCCTTTGCGCAATAAGGTAAGAGATGTTGCCGTAAAGGCCGGAATGAGCATATTGAACCAAACCAAACTGATAACTGCGGCAAGCGAATTAGTAAGGAACATGCTAAAGTATGGAGGGGGTGGCAGTGTTGCCATTGAAACGGTGAACAATGGGCGCGATAACGGTGTCCGTTTGGTATTTGCCGACAAGGGCCCTGGCATTCCTGATATAGAAATGGCTATGAAAGACGGTTACAGCACCGGCAAAAGCCTGGGGCTAGGGCTTCCGGGCACAAAAAGGCTGGTAAATGTGTTTGATATAAAATCGACGGTGGGCGAAGGCACTACCGTTACAATTATAAAATGGAAGAATGGATAATGCCCCTTTTACGAGCTACAAGATCGAGGACAAAAGTTACGTTTCATTTATAAAGCGGGAGATCCATAACCTTGTGACAACTAAGGGATATAGTTCACAAAAAACGGGTGAGATCGATATTATCATATCTGAACTCACGTCGAACCTGGCAAAATTCGTTGGGGAAGGTGAACTTTTATACCGCGCTGCAAGCGACAGGAATGGTGATTTTTTTGAGATGTACTGCCTTGATAACGGGCAGGGCATTGCGAACCTGAACAGGATGCTGCAGGATGGTGAGTCCTCAGCAAAAACGCTGGGGCAGGGGCTTGGAGCGGTCCATCGGCTAAGTTCGGAATCTTCTGTATATACACTTAAAGGATGGGGTACGGTAGTATATTCCAAAATTTACAAAGAAGAACCCAAAATCTCAAAAAATAAGATGCCTGTTGAAGTTACGGGCATAAAAGTCAACATGCCGGGTGAACTTGTGTGTGGTGACGGATTTTTAGTAAAAGAAATTCCCGGAGGTTATATGTTTTTTTTGTGTGATGGATTAGGCCACGGTGAATATGCCAACGAAGCGGCAAATGAAGCCATTGCAGCGTTCAGGATATGCAGGGAAAAAAGCCCTGCGGAATTATTGAAGTTCATACACCTCCAGGTTAAAAAGACCAGAGGGCTTGTAGGCACGGTCGCGTTTCTTGACCTTAATGAAAAAAAATGGAAGATATGCGGGATCGGTAATATATCTACATCAGTTATTACAGGCCTTGAAGGGAAAAATTACACACCTTATAATGGTATCATAGGGATGAATATACCACGTACATTAAATGACTCGGTAGTGGACATTCAAAAGTACCAAACGCTGATAATGCACAGCGACGGGCTTAAGAACAGGTGGAATATCAACAGCCTGCCGGGACTAATGAAGCATCCCCCGGGTATGATCGCTTCATGCCTGTTCAAGGATAACGCCAGGCGCACAGACGACATGTCCGTACTTGCTGCTAAAATAAATATATGAGTATGAAGGAGATCTTGCGCATTCGCCTGGACAATGAGATGGATCTCATACTGGCGCACAAACGTACAATGAAATTGGCGGAGCTTTGCGGATTGTTTTCTTCAGCGCAGACGCGATTTGCAACCGCGGTCTCTGAGATCGCGCGCTGTTCTATTGCGAATGGGCTCGAGTCAAGCCTTACACTCGGGATACGCACAATTCCCGGCGGAAAGAAAGAGATCTCTGCGATCATTAATGACAGGATCGATCTGGCAAAATGCAATCCTGAAGCCTTTGCATACGCAGAGCGGCTTTCAAAAGGCATTGTAACGGATCTTGAGAATGATGTCTACTCGATCATGCTGAACGCAAAAGTACCCTATTCCGGGATCTTATCAGAAGGCAGGGCGGAATCGTTCATCGATTTTTTCAAGAGGGAAGCGCCACTGTCCCCCTATGATGAGATCCGCAGGAAGAACATACAGCTTATTGAACTTGCAGATAAGCTAAGTGAGAGTGAAGGCAGCTACAGGCAGCTTACCGATACGTTGCCGTTAATCGTATTCTCTGTCTCCAAAGCAGATAAGATAAGCCTGGTCAACAAGAGCGCCGAAAATATTCTCGGACCAAATTACAGGGACTTTTCCCCTTCGGTAATTGCAGCCATTATATACAAAAATGACATTGAAGGTGTAGCCAGGGCCTGGAGCGCCGCAAAGAAAAAACATTCGCTGCAATTATTGCAGGGAAGGGTAGTTATGGATGGCAAGGCTATTTGGCACCAAATATCTTTTGTTCCTAATGCCGACGACAAAAATGACATAACCGGCTGGATCGTGACAATGGTCAATATCCACGCGCAAAAACTCGTTGAAGAGACCCTAAAGGATAACAGGGAGCTTAAAGAGGCGCAGGAGAAATTAAAATTATACAATGACGAACTGCAAAAAAAGAATAAAGAACTGGAGCAATTCGCTTATGTGGCAAGCCATGACCTGCAGGAGCCGTTAAGAAAGATCAGGAATTTCATTTCACTTGCCCAAAGGAGCAGGTCTGATAGCGAGAAGCAGGACCTTTACTATAGCAAGATCAATTCGTCAGCAGAAAGGATGTCGCATCTGATCACGGATGTACTGGGGTACTCCAAACTTTCTGTGACCTCGGACGAGTTTGCTATGGTTGACCTAAATAGTGTGATAGCTGATGTGATCGGTGATTTTGAATTTCTTATTAATGAAAAAAATGCAGAAATATCCGTTGGTGATATGCCCCAACTATCAGGCAGCCCCGTTCAGCTCAGCCAGCTGTTTTACAATCTTGTAAGCAATTCCCTGAAATTTGCAGATGCAGCGCCAAGGATCAATATATACAATGAAGTTGTTGCTGCCAATGGCGGCCAACTCAATAAGATCACGGTATCGGATAACGGCATCGGTATTTCATCCCAATACATCGAAAAGATCTTTACAATGTTCAAACGCCTTCATTCTCAAAATGAGTATCCCGGGACAGGTATCGGTTTAGCGATCTGTAAGAAGATCGCAGAAAACCACTCCGGCAGGATCGAGATGGAAAGTACGCCGGGAGTTGGGACAACTGTTCATATATACCTTCCGGTCTAACAGGCATTAAAAATCCACCTTTTAAATGGCACTTTAAATAAGGTGCTTTCCGGCTTTCCGGGTTCTTTCCTATCTCCGCAGGGGTTCCTTCGGTAACGATATCAATTACCCTGTTACTCTTTTACGATCACATCCATGTCGTTTTCCGCCACGATCACAGTATCGCCGGCATCGGCAAATCCTTTAGCTGTACCATGAGTCGCGTCTCGCGTTATTTTTAAAAGCCACTAATAATGTTGAAAATGTTACCGGCTTACATAAAAAAAGCAGTGCCTGAACTTGCAGGCACTGCTAACAACATTAAAACCAAATATAACAACCTAACTATTTCTATTTAAGGGCTCGGGCTTTTTTCTGTAGCTGTAGTAAAATATCTGCGGAAGTACAGTGAGCGACAGTACCATACAGAAGAGTAGTCCGCCAACGATCATGATAGCCAAAGGCTTTTGTATCTCTGATCCCATTCCTGTAGATATGGCTGCCGGCAAAAGTCCTAACGATCCCATGAGCGCGATCATGACTATCGGCCTTATTCGCGTATACACACCCTCGGACACAGCATCATTAATGTGCATCTTACTTCGCAGATTTTCTTTCATAACTGCAATTAGTATGATACTATTGATGGTATTGACACCAAACAGGATTATGAAGCCTATCCCTGCCGATATTCCGAACACCGTACCTGTGAGCCAAAGTGAAAGGAATCCGCCAACAAACGCATAAGGTATAGTACTTACAGCGATGAGCGTATCTTTCATATTCCCGAAGTTAAAGTATAACAGGAATAAGATGAAAACCAATACTACAGGTACTATTATGGCCAATTGCTTCGATGCCCTTTCCTTGCTTTCGAATTCACCTGCCCACTTCATGGTATTTTCCTTTGGCAGCTTTACTTCAGCGGCAACTTTTTTCTGAGCTTCGGCAATGGTGCTGCCAAGGTCCCTGCCTTCAATACTAAAGCCCACGGCTATGTACCTGCTGTTCCCTTCACGATATATGAACGTGGGCCCGGTCTGGTAGGTTACGGTCGCGATCTCTTTTAGCGGTACTTTCTTTCCATCCATGGTTGGTATCAGGATGTCTTCGATCTTTTCTTTACTGTCCCGGTACTGCTTATCAAAACGTATGCGTATGTCGAACATTCGCTCATCTTCATAAAAGGTCGAAGCAGCCTGCCCGCCTATAGCCATTGCTATTACGGCCTGGGCATCGGCGGTAGTTACGGCATAGCGCGCTATTTTAGCATCATGCAGCTGTATGCGCAATTCGGGCAACCCTATGTTCTTGTAGATGTTGATGTCCTCAATGCCTTCTACATCTTTGATAGAGCCCGCGACTTGTGCCGCCATGTCTTCAAGCTGGAAAAGATCATTACCAAAGATCTTTATTACCAACGGGCTTTTTACCCCGGCCACATATTCTTCAACATTATCCTGTATGGGCTGGCTAAATCCGAACCCTATACCGGGATAGACCTCAAGTTCTTTTTTGATGTCGGCTATCAGCCCGTCCTTTCCAATATCGCGCTTCCATTCCGGTTCCGGCTTTAGCTCGATATGGAACTCAATGTTGAAGAAACCCGTAGGGTCGGTACCGTCATTTGGCCTGCCAGTTTGGGAAAGCACGAATTTCACTTCATCGAACTTGCGTATCCCGGCCTTCATTTCCTGTGTAAGCCTTACAGACTCGTCCAGGTTTACGCTGTTAGGCAATGTAGCCCTGATGTATATGGCACCTTCATTCAGCTTAGGAATGAACTCCGACCCGTAGAACATAAACCTCACAAAGCATATTGCCATGAGCGCAACAAAACCATATATGGTGATCTTTTTATACTTGCTGCTCCATTTGTAAAGCTTATACAGGCTCTCCCTGAAAAACCGGGAGATCATGTTCTCTTTTTCAACAATGTCTTTTTTAAGCAGGACCTTGCACATGGCCGGTACATAGGTAAGGCTTAATATAAGGGAACCAACAAGTGCATACCCCAGCGTAAAGGCCAGCGGCGAGAACATTTTGCCTTCAACCTTCTGGAAGGAGAATATTGGCAGCAATGCCACAATGAGTATGATAAGCGCAAAGAATATGTAAGTAGCCACGCTGCCAACGCTCTTTTTGATAATACCCATTTTAGACATGTTATTGAAGCGTTCCATACCCACCTTGTGCGCTTTCTTTTCCAGGGAAACAAATACCTGCTCTACAATGACGAGGGTTCCCTCAAGGAGCAGCCCGAAATCCAGCGCCCCCATGGATATAAGGTTTGCCGGCAGTCCCTGTATGCGCAGCATGATTATGGCAAATAGGAACGACAGCGGAATTACTGAGGCTACAATGAAGGTTGTACGCCAGTTGTACATAAATATAAAAACGATGAGTGATACCAGTACCACGCCTTCCAGTAAGTTCTTCGTGACCGTTTTTACCGTATTATCAACAAGTTCGGTACGGTCTATGAACGGTACGATCTTTACGTTCGGTGGCAATATCCTTTCATTAAGCTCATCAATGCGGTCGCGCAGTCGGGCGATCACATCGCTTGGGTTCTCGCCGCGCAGCATGATCACGATACCTTCCACCAGGTCATCATCGCCATCCAGGCCAACCTGTCCAAGCCTTGGCTTGGCCGATATTGATATTTCGGCAACATGCTTTACCAGTATCGGCGTTGAGCCTTTTGTCTCTATAAGTATGTTGCCAATATCCTCAACTTTATCTATGAGGCCTACACCACGCACAACATACGCCTGGTCGCCACGTTGTATCACGTCGCCACCCACATTAATGTTGCTTTTAGATACTGCCTCATACACATCAAGAGGGGAGAGGCCATAGTTTAAAAGCTGTGTGGGGTTTATCTTTATTTCAAATATCTTTTCCTCCCCGCCAAAGCTGGCTACGTTCGCCACGCCGGGAACCGATACCAGCTCCCGCTCAATGACCCAGTCGTGCAGGGCCGTGATCTCTTTTATAGGCAGGTCGCTTTTTATGACGTACCTGAAAATCTCGCCCGTGGCACCATAGGGCGGGTCAATGGTCACATCGCTGCCATCGGGCAGGTCAAGGCCGTTCAGGCGGTTCGAAGCATACTGTTGCGCGTAAAAGTCATCCACATCCTCGTTGAAAAGTACAGTGACCACTGATAGCCCGAAAAGCGATATTGAGCGCACTTCGGATTTTTTTGGTATCGTGTTCATCTGCTTGGATATGGGCAGGGTTATGAACTTTTCAACTTCTTCGGCACTCCTTCCCGGCCATTGGGTTATTATTCTTGCCCGTGTGTTGGTAACGTCAGGAAAAGCTTCAATGGGCGTGTGTATGTAGGCTATTATCCCTCCAATAAGCAGCAGGATGGTCATGAAAAAGACGATCAGCGAGTTTTTTAGAGAAAAGGCAACAATGTTCTTTACTAATTTTTGCATAATGGCAGATTCAAATTTATTCTTAGCCTTTCAGCTTTTCGAGTATAAGCAACTGGTTTTTGGTGATTATTTTTTCACCTTCTTTCACTTCATTTTCAAAATATGCCCAGCGGCTGTTTTTTATGGAGGGATCTATCTCTCGAATCTCAATATCACAGTCGTCTTTATAAACAAGGATATAGTTCTTATTATCGTCAAATAGCACTGCCGATGCCGGTACAGCAGGCAGTTCCCTGTCGTTCTCGCCTTTGTTTATAATGATATCCGCCGGCATTCCCGGTTTTAGCTTCAGGTCTTTATTTTCCATTACTACCCTGGCCTTAAGCACATGCTCATCCGCATCGAACACCTGCGATAACGTTGTTATCTTTCCTTTAAAGATCTCACCGGGGTAAGCAGGGAGTACAATGTCAACCGGCATGCCTTCTTTAATATGCGTCATGTTGGTCGTGTAGATATTAGCCAGGACCCATACTTCTTTAAGGTTAGAGATCGTGAAGAGCGGCTCGCTGTTTTGCGATATCTGTGTGCCGGGGCTTATGTTCTTGTCAACAACATATCCTTCTGTAGGCGCCTTGATCAGGAAGACCGATCTGTCATTGCTGGCACTGAATAATGACAGGTTCGCGTTCACATTGGCGATCGAAGCTTTTAGAACATCTACTTCGCTCTGCGCCTGCAAAAGGTCTTTTTGCGAGGCAATTCCATCTTCAGATAATCCTTTTACCGACTGTAGTTGTCGTTGTGCCACCTGTAATTGTGCCTGCAGGGTTTTCGCCTGGGCTTCAAGGTTGTTCAGCTCGGTACTGCGTATTTCTGCAAGCACCTGCCCTTTTTTTACATGGTCACCCAGCGAAAAAAAGGTTTTGGTCACAATACCTTCTACCAAGCTGCTGAATTTTACTACATTGTCAGCATTGTAGGTAATGTTGCCGGTAAGGCTGATGTTCTCCTGTACGCCCTGTTTCTTTACATCTTCGATCTGCATTTTTTGTTTCAGTTTTTCGCTAAGGCAGAAACCTTCTTTTTCCGCAGGGGCAGCTTGCTTTTTTTTATCACAGCTAATGATCAGTGAGCCTATAACGGCCATACAAATGGTTCTTTTCATCTTATTATATTTTACAGAGGTCTGCAGGCTAAAGTTCCTGCCCGGTTATGTATTTCAGCTCTTCATACTGAGCGCTGATGTTTTTTCTTGTGTTTAGTATAATGGCCTTGTTCTCAATGTATGCGTTCACATAATCGAGATACAGTATCAGGCTGGTATCTCTTTGACGGAAGCTTCTGAAATAACTGTCAAGCAGCTTATCCAGTTCGCCTTCAAGGCCGTTCGAAAATTCACTGTAGAGTTGCAGTGAAGCCTGCAGGTTGCTGTAAGCCTCGATGACCTCGGCCTGGACCGTTATGGTCTTTTGCTCGACCAGCAGCTCACTTTGTTTTATTGAGGCCCTGGCTGCTTTGATGTTACCCTGGTTGCGATTAAAGAAGGGCAGATCGATCGCAAAACCAAAGCCCACAAAGTTGTTCATGATATTACCGCCCCGGTCATAGCTTGCCTGCAGTGTAATATCGGGGGTACGCAAAGCCCTTTCATACTTGTATTTCTCACTGCTGTAAAGGCTGGCAAGCTTTACGCTTTTCACATCAGGCCTGTTCTCAAGGGCCTGCTCTATCAGCGGTCCAGGCTGTAGTCTCGCAACGTTCTCCATATCAGGTGAAAAGCCGTCATCTGAAAGTTTTATATAGGATGACGACGGGAGGCTCATGAGGACCTTAAGCTCTTTTTGCAGCCTGTTGTTCTCCCTGTCAAGCTCACTTAAGTCCCTGAGGAATTGTATCTCTGCCGCTTTTAGGCGGGTGTATTCGGCGCTGGCGGTATTGCCCTGCTGCACCTGTTTCGCATATGCGGCCGTGAGCACCTGTATTGAAGATACCTGTTTCTTGTAAATTTTTTGCTGAAGTTGCGTGAGCTGGAGGTCTGTCATTGTATTCCTGAACTCCAGTTTCAGGTTGCGCAGCATTTCAGAAAAGTATTCTTTGGCCATATCTGCCGATACCTTTTCCATTGCGATCATCTTGCGGCGCTTACCGGCAGTAAGAATGAGTTGTTCAAGGCTCACGGCTACTTCAGACGTTGTACCGAAATTGCGCCATAGGGGCGGTAGCTTTTCAGATGTAGCGTTAGACCACAGGTTTATTTCACTAACAGTAAGGGTTGGGTTAGGCCACAACTTTGCCTGTACCACCTGCGCCTCGGCAATGTCCATGTCGAGCCGGCCTGCAAGAAGGGCTATATTCTTTTCCAGGAAAAGCGCTTCGGCCTGCTGCCGGTTCAGGGTTATGGTGTCTTTGGCAATGGTGACCTGTGCTGAACAGGTCCCTGCAGTAAAAAAGAGGATAAAAAGTATATGTTTCAAAGTGACAATATTTAGTGTATGCAAAGCTATTGTGCACACATTAACTGCCTCTTTAAGCCATGTTAGATAACGCTTAAGGTAAGATTAGAGAACGGTTAGAGCTTAAAATGTAAGTGTAACTGTCGTTCCCACGTCCTGGGTCGATGCTATATCGAACCCAATGTTATTCTGCCTGAAGATGATGATCGCCAATGATAACCCAATACCGCTTCCTTTCACATCGCTTACGTTACTGCCGCGATAAAAAGTTTGTTTAATGAATTTCATATCATCTTCGTGAATGCCCCGGCCATTATCTTGTATAGTGATAACCGGCCTGCCGGCTTTCTCTGAAATGCGAATGGCAACAGGATCGCTGTCTGAATATTTTACTGCGTTTTCAATAATGTTGTAAAGTGCGATCTTGATCTCGGCATTATTTCCCTTAAGGGTAAATATGTTCTCATCTTCAACAGTGATGGTGATCTTTATTTGTGGGAGATCACCTGTATGTGTTTCCGCGATCTGGTCATTTATGTCCCATATCAACTCATCAACCCTGTAGGTCTGGAAAGTGTCAGCACTTGTCCTCAGGCCCGAGAGCATCATGAGCGTGTTCATTATGCCCTCGATCTCGTACACGTTTTCCAGCACTTTTTCAGCCATTATTTTATATTCAGCCGGCGAGCGTTCTTTTTGTGCAAATACTTCAAGATTGCCCGATATGGCAGCCAGGGGAGTCTTAAACTCGTGCGATACGTAATTTATAAAATTCTTTTGTATTATGAAAGTGTCTGAGAGGCGCTTGAGCAGGTTATTAAAGGTTTCTATCAGTTCATACAGCTCATCTTTTGCCGGGGGCAGCGATACAGGTGTATCAAGCGAATGTGCTTCGATATGGCTTACCTGCCGGATAACATCATTTACCGGCCTGTACGCGAAGTTTGAAAGTAAACGGCTAAGGATGTAAATTAAGACCAGCCCCGCCAGAAGCACCGCTGCCAATATGATCAAAAGCTGGTGTGTCTGCTCTTTAAAATCACGGTCGTTAGTTTTAACAAAAACAACAAAATCTCCCTGGTTATCATGGTAAAACAATCCGAAATAAAAATGGTTCTCAGACTTAAAGCTCAATGTGTTTTTCTTCCGGATAATATCAAGGCGCTTCGGGTTAATGTTCCTGTCAGCGTCCTTATCACCAAAAGCAACGGTATTGTCAGCATCATAGATCCGTATAACTGCTTCCTGTAGTTCTGCGAACTGCTGCCTTACTTCAAAATGCTGCTTTTGGGGCAGTTCATCTTTTTCGAGATAGTAAATTCCCGCAAGCAGGCAGGTTTTATGCAGCTCCCTAAAGATCATCCGTTGTGAATAATTGTAGAATGACAGATAGATGATGACCGAGGCAATTATGAATACGATGCCAAAAGTAAGGGATGATATTGCGGTAAACCTGTTGCGTAATTTCATGGTTTATTCCTTTAGCATGTAACCGGTGCCTTTAATCGTATGGATGTATTTATTAGTATCACTTTCCAGCTTGTTGCGCAGGTAGGATATATATACATCGACCACATTTGTATTATTGTCATAATTTATACCCCATACCGCGGCGAGTATCTGCGTACGTGTAAGGACCGTGCCCTTATTCTCCATTAAGTACAGTAATAGCTTGTATTCACGGGGGGAGAGGTCTGCAGCTTCGCCGGAACGTGTTACACTGTGTTGGGCGATATTGATCGCAAGGCTGCCACACGTATATATGGTTCCTGTTTCAGAAAAATTGAATTTGGTACGCCTGGTCAGGGCGTTTATCCGTGATATAAGCTCTTTAAAATGAAATGGCTTGACCAGGTAATCATCAGCACCCGAATCGAGCGCATTTATCTTGTCTTCTGGGTCGCTCAGGGCGCTAAGCATGAGTATGGGCGTATGGTTTTTCTTGTAACGTATCATTTGCGTAAGCTGAATGCCATGCAGGCCCGGCAGCATTACATCCATGAGGATCACATCCCAAGAGTGATCTTTCACAAGCTCCCGGGCGATCTCCCCGGTCTCTGCAAGGTGTACCGTAAAGTTATTTTCTTCCAGTCCTTTGATCACGAAATCACTTATACGCTTGTCATCTTCTATAAGGAGAACATTCATAGTACGTAGTTGAGATACAAAAATAAGTTTTTCACTTAAACTATGGTCTATGTATTTTTAGCGGCCTGATCGTTATTATAAAAAGCACGCATGAATAGTGGCTAAAGTGACCGTAAGATAATTCAGAATTGTTCTCTATCCTAAAGTGTTGCGATAAATTCTTTCGGTGCGTATCCAGTATGCTTTTTAAAGGCACGGTTAAAGGTGGTCTTGCTGTTGAACCCACAATCGTAAGCAAGGCCAAGGATAGTGGATTTTTTATGAGCGCCGGCGTTAAGCAACGCCATGACCGCTTTCACGCGATAACCGTTCACAAAGTCATTGAAGTTTTTTCCGCTGCCCTTATTTATGATACGGCTTACCGCTGGCACGCTTAACTGCAGCCTGCCCGCCAGTTGCGGTAGCGAAAGTTCCGGATCCTCATAGCTTTTTTCACTTTCCATTATCGCATTTATCTGCTCGAGCCAGCGGGGGTATCCTTCTGCCGCCATATCGGTATCTGCCACTTCGCTTACTTGCCGACCCGTTAGCAGGGACGTTTTTCCCGGTATGCTATCAAGCCTGTACGTTCCACGTGCCAAAAGTATCCTCCCAGTCGAACGTAATGTCCATCTTTCTATAAAGACCCTTGACCTTACCGCATTCGAATAGCCTGCTATGGCTACATAATAACTGAAAACAGAGAAAGACAGAAAATGCCACCAGCTGTCTATAAAATCAACCCTGAAAAAAAGGCCGTACAGTGCCACGATACACCAGCTCACCAGTGTGCCAAGGACGGCTATGAGGAAATTGCGGATGTAGGAAAAAGAAAATGAATCCGCATTGCTGAGAAAATTATAGACGATCCGCCTGTAGCTGAGATAAAAACGAAGCGCTGCGACAAAGTAGATGATCATGCTGATAAATCCACTTATCTGATACCAGTCGTCAAAGTCGCGGTCCCTTCCATCCGCAAGGAAATAATAGTCCCCTAAAATGAACTTATCATAAATAGCGATGGCAAGGCAATAGCCGATGTAGAGCCCGGCAGGAATAAAATGAACAAGGAACTTTCGTCGGAACCTGAAGCCCGGGTTCAGAAGGCTAAGTACGTAAAAAAGGATAACGGGTCCCATGAGGTAGAGGTGCTGGAACGGGACATAAAAAAGGATATCCCGAAAGGGCTGACCGGAATACCATCCTGCAAATCCCAGCATCCATGGACAGACATAAAGGAAACTCAGCATAAGGAGCAGCGAAAGCCAGAAGTCGGAGGCGTAGCGCTCAGCCAGGTACCTGCGCAGGCACAATCCTGAATATACCAGCAGGTGTGCCAGGAAAACAAGCAGTAACGAACTATGTAGCCCGAAGTCAAATTGCATAGATCTTCATCTTACCCGTTGCGGGTCGTTTCGCCCCTAAAGATATTGAAATATGGAAACATTCATAAAATTTATTAGCGCCCATATTATAATTTGGCGCTGCTGCCTGCCGTGTCCCAGCTACTTTAGCGGAAAATCTTTCTTACTATGGAACTATTACGACGACTCTCAATGCCCCTTACGCTTCCGCATTGGTCCCAGGATGCGGCACTAACATTGCCCCGCCTTGTCTGCGGGTATTTTATGGCTTTTGATTTTGGATCTCAGAAATTCGGTATGCCGTGGTCCGACCCGGACCTGAACCTGGGATTTTTTGAAGTGGCTTTTTGGTTTCCTAACGATGTCGCTGAATTTGGTGGCCCTTTTGCCCTTTTCCCTGTATTTTTTGCCTGGATGGGAGGGTTTAGCGAGGCCGTAGGCGGCCTGATGCTCATGGCGGGCTTCCAGACCCGTTTGGCGGGACTGCTGATCTTTGTAACAATGCTTGTTGCCGCTTTCTGCCAGCAGATGCAGAACGGCTACTGGAACATGCTCCCTGCGTTGGGTTTTTCTTTTATTGCCTGGTATGCCATGGTATTGGGCAGCGGGCGTTTCGGTCTGGATCACCTCATAGCTAAAAAAATGAAAAAATGAAATATATACTTTCAGCACTTTTCGCGGCATTATGCATCTCCTGCGTACAGCCGGCCCATGTCCAATCCGTCACATTCTCCTTGGATGCCGAAGGTGTTCCCCGCGGCAGTATCGTGGCGGTGAGAGGCAGTGATCGCCCATTAAGTTGGGATACGGACACAATAATGGAATTCGACAGTATTTCCAACAGGTATATCTGTACGGTAAAGATCGTCACCGGCTATAAATTTACAGAGTACAAGTATGTGATCAACGGAGGGTTTGAATCTTTAGCGGGCGGCAACAGGCGGCTCAGTTTTGATGAGAGCCGCCGGACTATAGTAGTTGACAGGTTGAACCGGCACTAACAGGAATGGATCTTAAACGTTTGATAAGACCATCCTGCCGGTATACGCCTGCTGGAAACTATTCTGTCAATATTTGCAGAATTTCCGCCAGGCCTGAATATTGTAGGGTTTCAGAAGAACAAGCACTATCGATCACAAACAAGGGAGTGCCATCAACATCAGTACGGGTACTGCGAATATGAAGTCCATCTCGGTGTAAGATAGTTTTTAGTTCAGCAATTTAGGAGTTGTAAAAAGGAGTTGTCTCAAAGGACAATTCCTTTTTACATTTTGAGGCAAGTCGGATCTTTCGTTATTCCCCCAATGCAGAATGATCAAGCGAAGATCTATTACGAACTTTAATCCCATATACTACAGGCCCGGCAAAATAATTGACATTATTATGCCGCGCCATCGTCAACACGATCTGATCAGCAGCCAGAGGACCCGATCAATATGCAATATTGTATTTCGTTCTAATCGTATACTGTTATAAACATGGGGAAAACTCTTTTAAACGCTTGCAGGTTATCGGAATTTAAGTGCACTTTATCGAAAATATCAGTATACATATTAATTATTTGCGGCGCTTTGACCAACTTTACAATGAAGTTCGCCCCCAAGCCAACTTTAACGCGAGAAATTATGAATTTCAGGATAAGACAGTCATACAATAACAGGCTGATGTTTGTATATCCCAATGGTGAAGTAAAACAGTCGAGTTTTATCGAAGTTTCTTACCATGGAGATAATTATGTTCTGGCAAAGAACAGCGATGATATATTTTATGCAGTGCTTGACCTCGATGGCAATGAGGTAGACAGCACTGTTAAAGTCGTGCATCGTTTCCAGAACGGTATGCTGCTTACCTACAACTCATTTTTAAAGGAGTATGTCTCTTCCGACACCTATAGGTATAAGGTAAATTACAACACATACAGTATCCTTAACTATGCTACCGGCAGATCCTCTGTAATAGGGGTGGTCCAGTCAGATAGCCTTCTTGCTGTTGCCGATGATGAATCGCTTCGCAGCAAGTGCAGGAAAACTGCGGTGAAAGATTTCCTTAACAGGCCGGTATATTGCTTCAAGGATTTTGTGTTTTCTGAGATAATAGACTTCAATTATATAATCGTAGGTACCTATTTCAATCTTTCGCCTGCTAAAGCCGATGCCAGGTTTAATTTTGAAGATTACAAAGGCAGGAAAATATGGGGAATCGTAGATATCAGCGATCCGCAGGTATTAAATGATGACACCGATGTGCATCACCTTGCTTCAGGGCTTACGTTTAAAGAAGCCGAACTCAAATTGATGATAATTATGCACGAACCGGAGAAACCCTATGCTGAGGATTTTATCCAGGAAAAAGTATATGATGACGCAGAGGCGGAATACACAATGTATCACAACTGGCGTAAAAAAAACAAGTGGCAGCTACTTTTTTCAAAAGTTATTCCGGGGTTTAATTAGGTTAAAACCAAATTATTTAACGTTTTTTTATGATTCATTCATTTTTATGGCTACATTTGTTGTCCCCTAAAATGAGTAAATTAATGAAAGCTACTACACTTGACCGATTTTCGGAGATATGTCCATTTACAAAAAATTTAATGGTTTAATCATTGTATATGGTAACGTGAAATTCCGGTATATATTCCTATACTGGTAGTTCGCGGTGTGCGTATATTTTATTATACGATAAAACATATAGATCATCATATAGAAACAATCTATTGAGATTAAATGCAACAATATGATTTTAACACAATATTTGCATTTGTGATCTTTAATTATCAAACAATTAAAACGCCCCTAAATGACTTATATCTTTGATTACTTAGAACACTATTGAATCGCCCTTAGTGCTTTCCCATTTGTTATACAGGTCGCTATATTTTTTATAATATTCAGTTGCCTTGCGACCTTCGGGTTCATGATCACGGTTTTCACAGTACGCCGCGCAAAAGAACGCCGCGAACGCATTGTGCTTGAGCTCCGTCCGAGGATATTTACTTTTCTCCGCAACATCTTGATGTCGAAGGATGGGTATTCGGATGTTGAGATACGCAACCTGTACATTGAGAACTTTGGCCCCATAAAGAAGAAAACGTACATGTCCCTTATACCCACACTTGAAGACGTTGTAAAACAAGACAAACACAGGCTGGACTCGCTTAATTACCGAAACGTGATAAGTGGGTTGAAGATCGACAGCCATCTTGAGAAAAGGCTTGATTTTTCCAATACCCGTATAAGGCTAAAGGCATTCCAATCACTTTCCCGGCTCGATCTTACCATTTCCGATTCTAAGATATTACCGCATACCTATGCAAGGAATGCTTCGCTCAGGAAAGAGTCGCGTGCGTCTTATGTAGGCGTTAGTAATAACGATCCCTTCAAATTTTTTGACCAGGACAATGAAATGAACCAGTGGGACCAGATAAGCCTTCTTTCACAATTTGTACTTCACCACAGCGATAACCTGCCGAACTTCAGCAAATGGATGAAGTATTCAAAAGATAACGGCCAGATCATTTTCTTCATCAAGCTCGTGGCCCATTTTAACCAGGCCACATCGGTAAGTACTGTTATAGAATTCCTTGGCCACGCCGATCACCTTGTGCGCAAGGAAGCCATCATCACCCTTGGCAAAATGCGGGTAAAGGATACAGAAAGCCACCTCATTAAAATATACTTTACCCAGCCATTCGTCTGCCAGACCGCTATTATTGAGGCAATATCTTACATCTCTTCGTACAGGCAGATCGGGTTCCTAAAAAATGCGTGGGAAATGGCGAGCAGCCACGAACTGAAAAAGCTCGTTGCAGAAGTTATCTTTCTTTACGGCAAAGGAGGCAAAGCGCTTATCACGGAACTTAGCGCACGAGAAACCGGCTTTAACAAGCTCGTGCTTGAGCATGTGCAGAACCCGCTAATACCCACTATGCTCAAAAGTTACCACGCCAACAACAAGAAAGTGGTACACAGCAGCGCAGAAGAAGTCGTTGCCAACGAAGTACCCGACACTGCATCACCTGCCGAAGCATAGCATAAGCCCCCATATCCGCAATTAAATATTTAGATCTGTCATCTATTCTACATTCGATTTCTTTGAGTATTTCGTATTCTTTTATGCGTCCTCAATGTTCGTGATATACCTGGTTTTAGGCATATTTTCCTTCCTTAACATTACACGGCACAGGACCTACAATTCCAAGCTTGACGACCAGTTCCTTCTCGAATCGCCGCTTACACCGGGCATATCGGTGGTAGCGCCCGCATACAATGAGGAGAAAACGATCATAGTAAATGTAAAGTCGCTTCTTACGCTGAATTACCCACTTTATGAAGTGATCATTGTGAACGACGGCAGTAAGGACAGGACACTGGAGCTGCTTATAAAGGAGTTCCAATTGCAGGAAACACCTTATGCTTATGTGGAGCGCATCAAGACAAAGCCTTTTAAAAGGATCTTCAAATCGACCAACCCTGAATTTTCAAGGTTAACGGTAGTGGATAAGATCAATGGCGGCACCAAGGCCGATGCGTCGAATGCAGGCATCAATGCATCGCAATATCCTTACTTTCTGTGTACGGATGTTGACTGTATCCTGGAAAGGAACACCATGCTTAGGATGATCAAGCCCGTACTGAACTCCAAAGTAAAGGTGGTGGCTGTGGGGGCAACACTTCGTATGTCCAACAGCTGCGATATCAAGGATGGCGTTATTGAACGGGTTCGCCCGCCAAAGCGCCTTATTCCACGATTCCAGGAAATGGAATACCTGCGCGCATACCTTTTCGGTAAAATGGGATGGAGCCTTGTGAACTGCGTACCGAACGTATCGGGAGGGTTAGGGCTTTTTGATAAGGAAGTAGCCGTTAATGCGGGGGGGTATGATGGTGCATCGCATGCCGAAGATATGGATATCATGGTAAAGATGGCTGCCTATATGATCAATAACCACCAGAAATACAGGATAGATTACATACCTGTCTCCTGCTGCTGGACCGAGGGCCCGCCAAACGTAAAGATCCTTGGCAGGCAGCGCACACGCTGGGCAACAGGGCTCGCCCAGATATTCTTTGTGCACAGGAAGATATTGCTCAACCCGCGTTATAAAAGGCTTGGCATGATCACCTTCCCGTTCCAGCTTATCTACGAGTTCCTTGCCCCGGTGATCGAATTCCTTGGCATCATATACTTCATTTTGCTTGTGCTCAAGAATGATGTGAACTGGCCCATGGCATTTTACATTTTCCTGTATTCGTACTCCATAGCCATAATGTTCGGTACCATGGTCATCCTGATGGATAACTTTGTGAAAAGGCAATATAAAACAGGTCGCGAGACCTTTATGCTGTGGCTGATGGTGTTTTTGGAGCCCTTCCTTTACCATCCGCTTCTGATATGGTTCTCGCTTAAAGGATATTTCAACTTTTACACCTCACGCCGTATGGAGTGGGGCACCATGACCCGCCAGGGCTTTGACAATAACAATAATGGTAACAAACCTGCTACTAATATTATAGAAGAGGCAAATGCGTAATTTAATTTCTCCCATAGTGCTGAAAAGCATCCTTTTTTGCATGCTTTTTTTATCGGTGCCGGTCTTCGCACAGGAAGGCCTTTCGTCTGATGAATATTACTCGCTAGCCAAAAAGGAAGGCAACCAGAAGCAAAATTTCAAGAGGGCGACCGAATACTGTGAAAAAGCGAATAAGCTGGCCCCGCTGGATATGGATATCAAAGAATACCTTGGTAAATGCTATATGGAAACAGGGAACCTTGAAAAGGCCCGCGTTACCCTGCTTGAAGTGCTTGAAAAAAGTCCCCGCCGGACAGACGAAAGGCATTACCTGCTCAATATCGAGACCCGTGAAAAACGCTATTCGAGCGCAGTATGCTATGCCAATGAGCTTCTGGAAATAACGCCTTACAGCAAGACACTGTGGATGCGGAAGATAAACCTTTATGAGTTGATGGATAATAGGGTAGAGGCAAGCAGGGCAACACGCCGCCTGTACCAGATATATCCTGAAGACAAGGAAATAAAGGCAATGTACACTGCCGTAATGAAGGAAGATGCCCTGAGGCTGAGCAAGGGCGGCGATGCATCTGCGGCAATAAAAAGCTATGAGCAGGCCATTGAGGTTTCGCCAAAGGATGAGGAGGGCTATCTGAACCTTATCAATCTCCAGATAAAGATGGGCCAGTACCAGGCAGCTTTGGCAACAGCTGACAGGGGGCTGAACAACCTAAGGATAAGCCACGCTATAACCGACAAGAAAATCGGTATCCTGCAGGAACTTCACGGATACCAGAAAGCTATTGATGTAGTGAATGAGCAGCTTAAAAAAGGGGCTTCGGGCAATTACCGCACGCTGTTGGTATACCTTACCGAAGAAGCAGCCCGCTATTACAAGAACTCTGACCCTTATGAGCTTTACGGGCAGTTGTATGAACGCGACAAGGGCAATAAGGAAGCGCATGATTACCTGCTGAACACCGCAATAAGCAGGGGCTATTTTGCCGATGCGCAGGAAATGCTTTCGCAGGCGCTCAAAGGCAGCCCGACATCGAAAGAACTGCTCGTAAAACAGCTTTACGTATACCAAAGCCAGAACAACATCCAGGGAGCAAGGGCAACTATTGAAAAGCTTTATACCCTTTATCCTAATGATACCGATATAGCCGAAAAATATGACTTTGTGGTTTTTCAGGAAGCTAAGGCCAATTATGCGGCGGGCGATCACAAATCATCGCTTCCCGTGTTCATAAGGCTGTCGCAGCATCCGGAATTCGGCAAATCGGCGAACGGCTATATCTTTTCGGTATATCTCGCCCAAAAGTCGTATGACAATGCGCTGGAACAGATCAATAAGCTGATAGGCCAATATCCGGGCGAGCACGACTACATCCTGAAAAAGATCGACCTGCTGGCCGATATGCAGGAATATGAAGCCGCGTTCGAACTGGTGCATGAATACAGGGACCGGTACCAGGATACTATCGAATACTCGTATATGCTGAATGACCTTGCCGTTGATTATATCAAATACCTGAACGAAAAGGAAGACTATGGTACCGCAAAGCTTGTCGCTGATGAGCTTGTCGCGAACAACCCTGGCAACCTCCAGGCTTATGACTATGCCATCAGTGCACGCCTTTCAATGGGAGAGCTTGCCGAAGCACAGCAACTGGTACAGCAGGCACTTTTACGTTTCCCTGATTCAAAAGAATTAAAGCTTAAGGAGGCCGGGGTGTACACCGAAGCAGGCGAACATGAAAAGGCAGTGAAAGTATTAATGGGCCTGAACAAGCAATATCCGTATAACAGTAATATCAAAGGCTCTTTGATCGAAGCGATGCTCGCACATGCCAAACAGCTGGAGGAAAGGGATAATAAGCCTGAGGCGAAGAAAATTTACCAGGAGTTGCTGATGATAAAGTCTAATGATACGGTCGCGGCCATAAAGCTGGCGAACCTGTACCTTGCCGGGGGTGAGCCTAATGATGCCCTTAAAGTGGTCGATACCAGTTTAGGCTATAATAAGGATAACCAGGACCTGCTGTATCTGAAAGGCCTGATATATGAAAAGATGAATAACTTTAAGCTCGCAAGGGAATACCAGGGCAAATTCATACCTCCTGCCCACAAGCTCGTTGAGCATAATGACCACCTGGACTACCTTGAAGCTAAAATGCTGAAAAACCAGGTAATACTGAGCTACCTTAAGGCGACGACCGATTCAATACCGTTCAATATTTCGGTAGCTACTGCAGAATACCTTCGCTTTGGCAAAAAGGACACTTACGTGGGACGTATAAATTATGCGGCCCGCAACACAGGTGTAGGCGTTCAGGGCGAAGCAGACTGGTACCACAATTTTAAGGATAAAAGCTATACGCTCTTTAATATAGGCGTATCGAACCGTTTTTTCCAGAAATATAAAATAGGCGCTTCCTACTACCGTCCGTTCAGGAAGTCGTGGATCGGTGAAATAGGGATCCGGTATGCCGGCCTTACTGATGACAGGAAACTTGTCACAGGTATTTTGGGTATAGAGAAGTCGTACGACAAGGTCTGGCTAAATGCAAGAGCCTCACTCCTTAGTGACAGCAACAATATTTACCATACGATCCTGACGCAGGCACGCTTCTATATGAAGAACGGGCGGGATCATGCCCTCGCAATGGCATCGGTAGGTACGGCCCCCGAAGACCAGAAGCTGGACTTCCAGACGAATACTTTCCTGTCGTATGTGAACACTATGGTGGGAGCGGGATATTTTTACAGCGCCACGCACCGGACCACTGTAGGTATTATGGGCAATTGGTACAATTACAAGATATCGGATGAGTATTACATCAATCAGTATAACCTGTTCGTAACGTTACGAACGCGATTTTAATAAGATGCCGGTAAAAGTTATTATACTTAGCCTTCTCCTGATGTGCACCTCCTGCAAAAGCAGCGGGCAGCCGTTTGTTGTGTACAAGCAGGGGACCGTAACACCGGTAATTATGGCCGATGGCGAACTGGCCGCACTCGCGTCAGATCTTGCTTTACAGTTTGAGGCAGTTACGGGCACAAAGCCACCAATTGTGGGTTCTGCATCGTCTCAAGCCCCTGTGATCGTTTTATCGCTGTCAAAAAATACCGCTGGTTTTTCAATACTGCAAAATGGAAATAAACTTCTCATTGAAGGTAAAACGGCTAACGATGTTGGGGCAGGTATCGCCTGGTTATTTGCAGAGTATGCAGGAAGGCTGGTAACAGATGATCTTGCGGCGCCGGTAAAAGAAATAACGCTTCCAAAGGGTATGCGCTATCGTCAGGAAAATGCGTTTAGTTATCGTGAGCCGTTTTTCCCTGATAATGTAGATCCCGCATTCCGGAAATGGAACAACACCCAGACATTGGAGGAGGTCTGGGCGCTGTGGGGGCATAATATTGATAAGGTAATAAAAGTAACTCCTGCCATGTATGCCACAGTGGATGGGGAACTGACCGAAGAGCAGCTTTGTTTTTCCAGCACTGAGCTTGAGGCCGCCCTGGCTGGATTCGTTCGTGATAACGCGGCAGACGGGCAAAGGCATAAGTTCATGGTAATGCCGAACGACAACAACATGGTTTGTGAATGCGCCAGGTGCAGGGACATTGGGAATACGAAAGATAATGCAGGGCCTGCGGTGTTCTCGCTCATCAACAGGCTGGCGAAGCAATTTCCGGGGCAGGATTTTTTCAGCACAGCTTATGCAACGACAGAAAAGGCACCGGACTTCAGCCTTGAGCGCAATGCAGGCATCATGATAAGTACCATGCCGTTCCCAAGGGGTGTGGTTATTGAAAACTCGGAAGCAAGGGATAAAGCAGGCAAAATTTTTTCCGACTGGAAAAAAGTAACTGGCAAGATCTATCTCTGGGACTATGCCGTCAACTTTGACAATTATTTCGATGCCTATCCGACACTGCTCATCGCACAGCAAAACCTCAAATACTATAAAAAACAAGGTGTAAGCGGTATATTTATGCATGGCAATGAAGAAGGCTACAGCGCTTTTGGCGACCTTAAGTCCTACATCTACGCACAGCTTTTACAAAATCCCGATAGTGATTTAAAGAAGCATATTAAAATATTCTTTGACACCAAGTATCCCACTGTAAGCAGACTGCTTTACGATTATTACATAGGGATTGAGGAGAGGACGTTCCAATCGGTAAAGCCGCTCGATATTTACGGAGGCATGGCGCAATCCTATAAAAAATATCTTGACGATGCGCAGCTTAAAGCCTTTTATGATGCGTTGATCGATAAAACGGTATCAATGGGCAACGAAGAAAAGGAAAGGCTCAGTCCGTTGCTCGCATCGCTGGCGTTCCAGCAGCTGGAGGTGATGCGTACCAATGCTTTTGAAGCTAATGGTTATGCCGACTATAACTATGATGACGGCACCGCAAAGATGAAGCCAAGAGTAGGCGATTTACTGGACGCCCTCCAAAAGTATGCAGGCGGGGCTAAGCTTACTACTTATAGCGAATTGGGCTTTACTGTCGCCGATTATTGTACACAATGGCAAAAAAACATTATTTCGCCGCGGTATAAAAGCCTTTTTTACGGAAAGGCCATACGCAGCAGTTCAGGGGCTGATGAAGAATATCCGGACGCAAGGATGCTGAATGACGGCAACATTGGCCTTAATGATTATTTCAACAATTGGTATATAGCCGACAGCATTTCTATAGGACTGAAGGCCCCCGATGTAAAGGGCGCCAAAATCATTGGAATAGGTTTCCTTGAGGATGTCCGTCATAAAATATTCCTGCCGGAAAAGGTTTTGGTAACTATCGATGGGAGGAACTATGAGGCAGTTGTCCCCTCAACCGGCGAAAAGGGAATACACAGGGTAACCATAAGCCTGCCTGTAGAAATAAGGCCCGAAGACAAGATGATACACATTGAAGTACTAAAAAATAAGGAACATAAAAATAGATCTGTAGCCTGTGATGAGGTATATTTTAAATAACAGTAGGATGAAAAAGGCATCAATAACGATACGGCAGGCACTGCTTTTTGCATTGCTGGGCATAACAATGGCAATGGGCTGCAAAAGGGGTGATGGCGAGAACGCTTATATGGCAAAAACCACTATTGAGATTGAAGACCCTGTGCGGCATTACTATCCTGTATTGCAGGGACAAAAGCAGAACATCACCGTAAAAGTGACCAATACCGGGACGGAAGCGTTAAAAATCTATAAAGTACTACCGTCTTGTGGCTGCACGATCGCGACCTATCCAAAAAATGCGATCGCACCCGGCAGCTTTGGGCTTATCGAGATGGAATATAACAGCATCAAGAATATAGGCAAGGTAGCGGTATACAGCACATTGATAGCCAACACCGAAAAGCACCACCATACCATTTATTTCGACCTGAACGTTGTGCCCGATGCGCTTTATACCAAAGATTATGAAGAGCTTTACCACATTGAGCAACAGGAAAAAGGTGGGCTGCAGGAACTGGTTGAGGGAGAGGCCAATGAGCGCGGATACATCACAGATTCAATAGAAGTACACAAATACATGTGATCTTTAATTGTACACGGACGGATAAACGGCTATTTGTTCCAAATCTTATAAGCTTTAATGAATATCATTAAAGGTATGGAATAACGCGCCTTTTGCAAATTTAGTGCTTCTTAAAAGATCACAGAGTCCAGGTATCTTTATTTATACACCAACAGCAGATATCATAACAGGATCGAAGATAACGAATTAAGATTTGTGATTAATATGGTAACATTAGAATAAATGCATCAATAAAAAAAACTACTTAATAAAATAAGTAGGTTTTTCTCTAAGTGGACTTGCCCGGAAAATTTTCGAACATTTTTATAGAGGATTTGTCGGTGTTGGCGGGGCTTTCGGAGTAAAGACCTACAGAGTTGCCACAATACAAGTTAGGCACTGAATACGCTGCAGGTCTTTACAGTGTAGTTATAGAACAGGATAATCAAATCAAAACTTTTAGGATAGTGAAAAAGGGGTAGGCTCTGAGGACTTAACCCTTAATATTAAAACCCTTCAGGTAAAGTTGCTAAGAAAAAGCCTGCGGACATAGGGTCTGCAGGCTTTTTCAGTATCTACAACTTCCATGCAACTACGTGCAAATATAATTATGCATCCGCGCTAAAATTTTGTTTTATACTTTTTCAGCAGGCGAATTCTGCTTTTTCCGGTTTTGCATCATCAACGTACTTTGGCACCGCACAAACAAATAGTATCGTATGATCATGTGAGTACAGTAAATAGTTACGTGTGAAATAAACTGATGCTTCTCCAAAGCTCTAATCAAATACAACAGGTACCTTTCTACGCTTTGAATCCGATTCAATTGTAGTTACTATTTCTTTCTTAAGGGTTTCAGGAATAGCTTCATTTTCAAACGGGGGATCCCATTTATTAATAGAGCTGCTGTCGGCATAAAATTTTGGTTCAGTTGTTCCTTCGCCTTCAATATGCATTACCTTGCCATCGACAATAATTTTCATGGTAGAGGGTGTCAATATACTATATTCAATTTTCATGTTACGTTTAGCGTTTAAAAATTATTTTTTCTCTTCCTGTTTTCGGATCAATTGTTATGATTTTATTTACATTGGGATTTTCTTTCAGGGCTGGCAACTCATAATTTTCCCAGACATTCCCGTCTCTTAATTTCTTTCCGATCACAGCCTTTACTTCTCCCGAGACCTGTTTGGCATATTCCCGGGAAACGGCTTCCCATACTTTAGGACTGTCTTCCCACTTAGGCATCTCAACGTTATTTCGTTTCAACAATCCTTCAAGAGTTATCCCTTTTTTTGAAATCGCAACCTCTAATGCTATCGCTTCCCCGCCAATATTATCAGTTTTCCCGGACCAGAAAAAAGCTTCATTGGGTAAAGTTTTTAATTTAGGAGTGATCTGGCGCGCAAAAGAAAGAGCACCATGAATTTTATCAAGGGCCTGCATCAGTTTCTGTGCCTTCAGGCCCCATAGTCCCTGCAGCCCTTTACGCACCGCTTTAGCTTCGCCGCTTGTTATCACTTCTCCTTTATAAACAACGGCAACACCTTTTTTTACTGCTTTTCCTGCCTGTAGCTGCCCGGTAACAAAGATAGCTCCCGCCTTTTGCATCTCGGTAGCTTCCAGGATCTTTATAACATGCAGCGTTTCATCATATACTTCAATGCCGCTTTCGAGAACTTTTACCGTGTTTTTAGTAAAATTAGCAATATTTATTTCAAGTACCAGCCTTACTATGCATGCCTTTAAAAAATTTTTAGTTCCTGCCACTGTTGCCCGGCTTAGCAGCCTGGCACCGCGGCTTAGGGTGGCGCCCAGCAAGGGCCCTGCAGTTATAGCTGCACCCGCAAGCATTAATTTATCCCAACCCTCTAAAAACTCCCGTCCATCCTCTGTCTGCATCAATTTATCCTCCAGCACTGCCACTGCAATGTCGGCCGTGGAAAGGCTTATATCAGCAATTGCAATTGCTGCAAGTATGGGGCTTGCTGTTCCTAAACTTGCAATACCCAGTAATATAGCAAGTATGTCTGCCCCAATCCTGATTTTCTTTGTGATGTCTTTCCATTCTGCATCGTCTGAAATTGCCTTGACAAGGATTGCCGGAACCGCATAGGACGTTTTGTCTTCACTCTCAGCGTCTATAAGATAAACAGGCTGTAAGGGGTGATAATATTCGCCCTTCCCTTCAGGATAAAATTTTGTAGTTGCAACTTCTACGCGCTCACTATATCGTGGCAGGTCATCCGGAATGTAAACAATTTCTTTTTCCTTCTTTCCCTTTAGCTGCAACAGGAAAATCTTGTCTTCTTCTTTGTCATTTCCTGCAAGCACATTGCTGTCAAGCTTATAGTTGCTCCCTATATAAAATTTTACTGCGGGCGGTTTAAACTCCTCATAGCTCATATAGGCGCAAAGAGACCAAAGCAGATTTGTAAATATTGTGGTGTTTTTTTCCTGCACACCATTAAATTCAGACGTGCCATCCATGTTCTGATACAGTTGTTTTACCAAAACAGGGTTGTCTTTCATTAAAAAATATATGGTGGGAGCATCACCAATTGCCCTCAATAAATTAATTACGGCGCCGCTGCTGTCTACAAAAGCCGAAAAGAAACCTTTATCATCATAATCTTTGAGCACCTGCAGATGCTTAAGTAATAAGTCGCTGTCTACCAGGGAATTTAATGTTTCAAAAGCAAATTCGGGAAGATTTTCATAAAGGTATTTTAAATCTCCGGCACTGCCTGTAGTAGTGATTTTTTTGGCAAATAGTTTTACTATGCTGTCCCTGATAGTTTTGAAATGCCTTTCTCCCTGAATATTTTTCACTACATAGCAAAAATCGGTCAGGTTTACCGTTGTAATGCTTATAGCCACATATTTCTCATCAATCCTGTAATCTTTTTCTTCAACAGTCTCGGTCGCATCTTTTCGAAACTGTTTTGTATTAACGTAATAAAAACGAAGGGTAGCAGTTATCAGTTTACCTTCGGGGTCAATATTTAGGATATATCCCCAATCATCTTCAAGATAATCCCTGCGCTTATTTATTTTTCCCCCAAAAACAGTCTGGATCTTTTTACCGTCATCACGGATATAACTGAATTCAATAGTTTTATTGATATTTCTCCATCGGTCCTGTGGCCCGTCACCTGTTCTTACCTGGTACGTTTCTGAGACAGAAGGCCCAATAAAATCCTGCCAGTTAAAAACCGGCTTAGTTGTGCGGTTGGCTTGTTTAATAAAGTTCACCAACCTGTCAAAGTTTATTCCCTCACTTTGCCCGGAGCCATAAAAATCGGTGGTATGCGGGCCTGTATCGGGACTGGGCTGCAGGTAAGGAGTGTCTGCATGCATCTCTCCCCATATCACACCGGATATACTCTCAAAATTATCTGCCATACTATTTTATTAAAAGGGGCCGCCAATACGGCGGCCCCGGTTTAAACTTAAAAATCTTGGAGATTATTCACCCGCGTCTGTATCTTCGGGTTCTTCGGGATATGTATCCGGAGCATCTGGGTCTACACCAATAAGGTATTGGTTAACCGTAAAGGTATCGCTGCAAGGCACGAGTTCAGGATTTTCAAAATCCTCAATGTTCTCACAGTTGCAAGGCAACGCCCTTTCCACTCTAAGCCCAATGCTGTCGGCCTGTAGTATGGTAAGCGATGTCGGTACCCTTGTGAGCCATGCTTTACCCTGGAGTTCTCCTGCAGGCTGCCTTATCTCCTGCACGATGCTCATGTACAACGGATCGCCTATTGATGGTACAGCGCCGCCCATCCATGGAGTACCTGTGGTCAGGTAGTATTGCACGGCCTCTTCAAAGCCCGGCCTTACTGTTACTATAACACGGGCCATACCAGCCTGGATGAAGCTGCGGAATACAGGATCTGAACTATCATCAAACTGATGCTTAGACAACCACGAATCTTTTGGACCCCAGTAGTACGGATAAAAGTTATACGACATGATTTCCCACTCAAACGCCTGCTCCATAAATTTAGCAAAGCCTGCATAGCCGGATAATGTCGGGGTCATATTCACCTCAGTATCTGTAAATTTAGTTCCTGAATACAGGCCGGCCTTACCATAAGTATTTACGGATAGCGGATTCCTGTCTATCATGTAAGATATGCAGTTTTTCCTGAGTATAATATTCTCAATTTGTCGGTAAAAGCCCGGATTGGTACGCTTAAGCTCTTTAGCTTTACTGTTTTCCTCAGCCATTTTCAGGTTAAATTCTGCAAGCTTTTCTTCATAGGCATCAATAATGGCTTTAAAACTTTTTTGCTGCCACTCCTTTTTGGCTTCCATTGTAAGGACACAGTTTATTGCGACATTTACCTGGAAAGAGTAATAACGGTCTGTAGCAATAGAAACGGGGACTGTGCCGGTAAATCCGGGAATAGCGGTAGGGGTTGCAGACTGTGTAAGGGCCTTATTTCCTACAGATATTTTTGCAAGAGCAGATCCGTATGGTTTTCCGCCGCCTACTGCTGTATACGAAACTGTTTCATATCCTTCGGGAATTTCTACATCATGCTTTAAGCCTACTGCAGAAGTGGCTCCTGTAGGGTTTGGCACCATATCCTGCCCATAGGCAAAAGCTTTACCTATAGATATATTTTGTTTAGGATAAGTTTCCAGCTCAACATTATACTGTGATGCCCAGAAAGCGGCAAAATCTTCGGTAAGTGCAGTATAGGCCGTTACTCTTTTTACATCTGCAGTCCGTGGGTCTACCGGAGGTATAATTTCCGGTCCGTTATCGGCGCTTAGCATATGCAGACGTGCGGGATCGGGTATCATAAACTCGAACATCAGCCTTTTGCCATAGTTCAAGATCTGGTTTTTGTATATCTTGTCTATCCAACGATATACGCCAACCACGTGCTTCGGCCCTTTGCGGTTATCAAAGCCGTGTTTGTTATTCTCTTCAAACTCCTCAACCACTTTACGTATACGCTCCTGCTTCACTTTGCTGACAACTTTTTCCATTGCCCTTTCGGTAATTTCCCTTGCCTGGGTAACTGCCTGGCGTATACTGTCTTCTTTAGAAGTGCTGCTGGAAAGGCCGAGGCCTGTATTAATGGTGTAACCGCCGCCGCTGTACCCGGCACTTACCGAGGCCGACATATCGCGGTTTTCCTGTATTACCTGTGCAACCTCGCTTTGCATCTCATAACGGTCTGTAGTAACTGTATCCGTAAGCTGTTCTCTTTCAGTCTCGGTTGATGTAGTGGTGGTATCTTCGGTACGTAACAGCCTGCGAGACGATTTTTCTTTATATTCACGCGCCATTACATTTTCTATATGCGATACTTCACCCTCTACATAGCACTGTACAGACTGTTCTACCTTTAGATAATCAGCAATGCCAAGTTGCCTTACGCCGTACCCTGAAGGAATGAACGACTCAACCGGAGTAACAACAACAGGTGCGGGAGCAGTGCCGCTGGTTATTGCAAAGCCTCTTACACAATAAGCCATAATTGCCTCTATACCCCTTATGCTTTTAACCTCGCCGTTGGTAAGGTGTAGGTCAAAATCAAATGTAGGCGCATTTTGGAATGTTCCGTTAGGGAATGTGTAAGTGAAGGCGTTGTTTAATTGCAATACATTGTTAACCCTTGTAGTTGCTGGTGCATTTATTATATGGGTAACTGATGAACCATTGCTGTTCTGCTGAGTAACTACAGTTTTAAGGATATTAAGCTCTGCAGGCAAACCAATAGCTATATTATAGATTACTGAAAGACCCGACCTTACAGAGCAAACAGAGTATCTGCTGTCTAGAAGGATAGTGGGTAAAGTAACCGGTACTGTAACACCGCCAACGCTTACCTGTGGGTTTGAAATAACTGTATTATTGTTTATTGTATTATTATTGTTAACAATAAGCGGATTAATATGTTGCTCTACAATCCCCATGTATGAATCGGGCTCTGCAATCTGATGGCTTAGAGACATTGTTCTCATTGCCATTCCATTCCGCTGTACCTCTTCTTCAAAATCCTGTCCTAATGTCTCAAGCAGTGTTATATAGCTCTCATAACTTAGCCTGCCTTCCAGCTCGTTCAGGTCTATTTCGGGCTTGAAACTGAAATCAAAGTCGGGCAGCTCAGGGTAGGGGATGTAATCAGGCTGGTTGCACGGGTCATTAGGATCATACGCGGCGCCCGGATTTAAGGAGCAGTATTTTTTACGGGCGTCTTCAACATACATGTTATACTTTTCAATAATCGGGGCTATGTCAGCTTCATGGGCTGCCTCTGCAAGAGCATAATTTTTCTGGTATTCTCTTTTATACTCGGCCTCAAGCTTCTGCAGCTCTTTTTTAAGGGTGTTCAGTCTTGTGTTTGCAAACTCAGCCTTTACAACCTCAAGTTGCTTTTTACGGGCGTCATCAGGCAGTTCCGGAAACATTTCGCCCGGCTTGCTAAGTTCGGGTTCCTGCAGCTCCTCTTCTGCAAATAACTCGGTAGGCAGTGTTACCCTCGCATTCATCAGGTTATCATTGTGTTCCGATTTTTGTGATGAACTGTCCATGTTTTTCACAACATGGTTGGCCAGTAGCAGCTGCATAAGTGCTTCCTTTACATAAAATGATTTTTGGGTTACCAGCTGGTAGAACAGGTGGTCCCACACATCCTTCAGATCGCCCGTTTTAAAGGTACTAACCTTTCTGGCTTGAGAAACCAGGTCTTCCTGCGTGTATGAGGCCCTGTTCCTTAAAATCCATTCAGCAAAGCCGTGCATTTCAGGATATGCTGCCTGAACTTCAACTTCGCTAATATATGAATCGTCAAATCTTGCAGCAGCGGAACGGAGCGCTTCTCTGCGCGTAACACCCTCGGGCCTCTCACGCACTGCAAGATGAAAAGGACCCGCCAGGAGTGCCACATCCTGCTGAATGAATCCGCTCTCTATTGCAGACCGTCTTGGCCTGTGTGGGTTTCTAACATTAATAAACCGGAACAAAGTGCTTTTAATCTCATTGTTGCTCATTTTTGAGTCTTATATCACAAATCTTGGAATGATGCAAAAATTCATGAGAATTTTATACACCGGTAATAAATGATATTAAAATGAAAACTTCGGGATGGCTTGCAGCCAAATAAAAAGGAAATATTAAGATAACCTGCGCAGATTACTAGGAGTAAATTCTTCGGCAAAGATACGACTATTTTCTTATTAGTCAAAACAATTTGAATATTTTTTTCTACGTAAATATAGTAAGGTAAATTTAAGAATAATAAGTCGTTTATCCCAAGAATTGGTAGATAGGTGCGATATTTCTCGAAAAAGCCGTTTTTGACGGCAAAGATTATCGAACCTAAGGTCAATGAGGCTGATTATTGTATCTATATGATTAACAGTGAATTATGTTAAATAAAAAACCGGAAAGGACACAAATCTGTGTACCTTTCCTTTCAATTGGAATCGCCGGGAATCGAACCTAAGTCCGGAAACCTGCATATTTGTTGATGTTTTCAAATTTTCAAAAATGTATTGCCCCGATTTTGCACCTGATCAAAAACTTAGTGCGAACGGCAATACCACAAAGGTAAAATTTTTTCTCTTAACCACTCAATAGAATCTTTGGACTGCATATCTAAGAAAGGTACCGGCCTTTAAGTAATCCATTCGCTGGCAATCAGTGCCAGTGCCTGTACAGCATTGATTATACCTGCTGTGGAAGCGGTATTATTGAAATAGATGTAAGCTTGCTTAAAGCCCCTGTCATTCACTTGGTCAAGGAAGCTTTTAATCTGATCAGTAGTATATTCACTGTAAAATAGCTTTGGATTACCATGCATTCTAATATAAGCAATCGATGATGTCTTTATGACCTCACTTGGCAGCTTTGGATAATCTACACTGCAAAAAGTAATACTTTTTTCCTTAAAAGCCTCCATGACATCCTGCCGCCACCAACTATGGTGCCGGAATTCAACAACATTGTTAAATTCGGGATCAACGCTTTTAATCACAGTTTCAAGGCACTCCTCGCTGTATGTAAAGCTTGGGGTCAGTTGAAATAATATACATCCCAATTTTGTCTTAAGCCCTTCCTTCGCCACATTATAAAACTTTTCAATCTCCCCTGCACAGTCCTCTAACCTCTTGATATGAGTTATTACCTTGGGGACCTTAATGCTGAAAATAAAGTTGTCGGGGGCTTTTTCGTACCAGCCCTGCAGGGTTTTCAATCTGGGAAACCTATAAAATGTTGAGTTGAGTTCGTAGGTATTGAAGTGACGGCAGTAATATTCAAACCAATCCTTTGTAGGCAGGCCTTCGGGAAAGAAAAGCGGCTGCCACGATTTTGTAGCATAACTGGAACATCCGATATTAATAATATTCTCCATATAGACTATGTCACAAGATTTGATTATTCTTTTAAATGTCCCGGCTCCGATTATGTTAGCTATCGTTCTTTAGCTCTATGTGAAAGGACTCCTTAAACCCCAGATGCTTTTCGCTCATCAGCTTACGCAGAACCAATACCTCACTGCATTGCCAGGTTGCCTGATAATTTAGGCTTTGCAGGTAAGGCAGGAGCTTTTCATACGCATCGCGCGGTAGTTTCTTAGCGAGGCTAAGGTGGGGCGTAGTAGCCTTTGACTTCAATTTTAGGGCGAGCTCCACAATAGGTTCAGGCGTTTCCACCCGTAAATATACCGTTACGCTGTGCCCGTGGTCAAATACATCCCAGCCCTTCACAGTGATGGGAAAAGCTTTTTCTCCTTTTAATACTCCTTCAACCGTTTCCGCAAAACCGGCATCATCGGTAAGCTTGTCCGTAAGCGTTATATGTCCCTTGGAATGCAGGTTGCGGTCTGTTATATCTACCAGGGCATTCATTTGGCGCTTTATTGCGGCAATGTCGGCAATAACGTTCTGCGGAGGCGAAAGCACCACCAGGTACGCGTACAACGGCCCGAATAATGCCGTCTGGTTGTAGATGCGTTTCTTCATCGAAGTTTCGTAACAATCTTTAGTAAAATTAACTCGTAATTGATAGTTTTCCTATCGTCTGACACAATCTTACAACAGATTGGGAAAATCGTGCAAACAGCTTGTTTTCCAGTATGAGTAATTTTATGTTATTATGAACTAAAAAAACACAAGCTATGTCAATTATCCAAAATGACCATTCAGAAGGGCCTGTAGCTAAGGCTATCGAAAATCAAACAGCTAAACTTCCGTCCGACCTGTTTTTATGGGCTGCCGTAGGCTCTATGGCGGCATCGGCTACCCTTAAATGCCTTGGTAAAAACCATTCCGCGCTATTTGTAGGACAGTGGGCTGCGCCGTTTCTCCTACTTGGTATTTATAATAAACTTGTAAAAGTTGAAGGCAGCGACAAACAGGATAGCGGTATGGGGAAAAAATGGCCGATAAATACGGACCAGCACCCCATAAGCGATTATGCTGAGCCGGAGAAGGACATTACGGTGTAACAGTAAAGCGAGCTTCCCCGTGGAGGCTCGCCTGATGGTTTTTTCTACCGTTTTTAAACTTAAATCACATTCAACCTAAAAATATTATGGAAACTAAACATGCATTGATAACAGGAGCCACCAGTGGGATAGGCTATGAACTTGCAAAGCTTTTCGCCCAGGATGGGTATAATCTTGTCCTTGTGGCCCGCAGCGAGGAAAACCTTCAACAGGCCGCGAGAGAAATGGAGCAGCTAAATGCCGACATCCACACCCATGTAATTGCGGCAGACCTTTTTGAAAAAGATGCGGCACAGAAAATTTACGACACCACTACCGAATTGGGCATTACAGTAAATGTACTGGTGAATGATGCCGGGCAAGGGGAGTGGGGAAGGTTTATCAAGACTGACCTGAAACGTGAAATAGACCTGATACAGTTAAATATCATTTCCCTGATGAGCCTTACTAAATTTTACCTGCGGGAAATGGTGGAGCGTAATGAAGGCAGGATATTGCAACTGGCGTCATCCGTATCAAAAGCGCCATCACCATACCTTTCAGTATATGCGGCGACCAAGGCCTTTGTCCTGTCATTTACTGAAGCCCTTATAGAAGAATTAGAGGACACAGACGTCACCGTAACTGCGCTACAGCCCGATGCCACGGATACGGACTTTTTCCATAAAGCGAAAGCCGAGAATACAGTGACGTATAAGGAACGTGACCTTTACACGGCCGAAGAAGTAGCGAAGGCAGGATATGAAGGCCTGTTCAATGGAGACAGTACGGTTGTGCCGGGTTTTATGAACAAAACGCAAAAAATGCTTAATACCCTGTTACCTGATGGGGCGATTGCAGCGAATATGCACAAGCAGATGGAGTCCAGCATGAAGGAAGATGGCCGTACGTCGTCGTCACATGGTCCGTCACAGCGTGAGCGTTCCGCTATCAATGCCGGTAAAGATGGTATAAACGGTGATTATTAAACGACCATATTATGAACAATGAAGATCCGGTAAAAGACAGCTTTACCAGCGGCCACCATCATTCGTATTGGAATGATTCGGCGCCTCCGCTGGAATATAAGACGTTGCAGGGTGATGCTGTGGCTGACGTGCTTGTGATTGGAGGGGGCATTGCCGGCCTTACGGCCGCTTACTGTGCGGCCAAATCCGGAAGGAGGGTGGTATTGGTGGAAGACGGTATCCTTGGCAGCGGCGAGACAGGGCGTACTACCGCCCATATTGCTTATGCACTGGATGACCGTTACTACGACCTCGAGAAATTCTTTGGGCGGGAGAAGGCAAAACTGGCAGCCCAAAGCCATAAACAGGCACTGGAATGGATACACAGCGTGGTAACCCTCGAGAATATCGGCTGTGATTTTAAAAGGGTTGACGGCTTTCTTTTCACCCATCCCACCGATAAGGAAGAAAACCTGGACAAGGAACTTGAAGCGACACAAAGAGCAGGACTGCCGACAGAAATGGTTTCGCATATTCCCGGCATGCCTTCGGGTAACAGCCAAAGAGCAGTACGCTATCCCAACCAGGGTCAGTTCCACATACTGAAATACCTTAAAGGCCTTGCAGATGCTATCGTTCGTATGGGAGGGGAAATTTATACCAATACCCATGCCGATGATATAAGCGAAGGCAGCGTCAGGGCAAACGGCTTTACCATCAGGGCAAATCACATCATTGTTGCGACAAATACACCGGTGAACGACCTGCTTACGATGCACACCAAGCAATGGCCTTACCGAACCTACGTTATTGCCGCCAAAGTGCCGAAAGGGATACTTCCCTACGCGCAATGGTGGGATACTGGTAACATGGAATCCAAATGGGTGTCCAAACCCTACCATTATGTCAGGCTCGAACCGCTGGATGATAACTTCGACCTTCTTATATCAGGGGGTGAGGACCACAAGACCGGCCAGGCCGACGAGGATAACATTTCGGAGCCAGAGCGCTATGAAAAGCTTGCCGCATGGACAAGGCAGCACTTCCCGCATTTTTCGGATGTCGAGTATAAGTGGTCCGGCCAGGTAATGGAGCCTGTAGACTGTTTGGGCTTCATTGGGAAAAATCCCGGAAATAATAATATTTACATCATCACCGGTGACTCCGGCAATGGCATGACGCACGGAACGCTTGGCGGCCTTATCATTACCGATCTCATTAACGGTGTGGACAATCCTTACTCTGAATTATACGATCCGTCGCGGATCACTTTGCGGACGGGTTTAGACTTTCTGAAAGAAGCGGGGAACATGGCTTATAGATTGGTTAAGGACTGGCTGTCATCCGGTACTATAAAAGAAGTTGAAGAACTTCCTGCCGGGAAAGGAGCCATCCTGTCCAAAGGTTTGGATAAGATAGCGGTATACCGTGATGATACAGGCGAGCTGCACAGCTGCACAGCTGTATGCCCGCACATGGGGGGCGTGCTCCAGTGGAACGATGATGAAAAGTCGTTTGACTGCCCGCTGCACGGCTCCCGCTTTACCGCTTATGGCGAAGTGGTTAACGGCCCTGCCAATTGCGGGCTCCATAAGATTGAAGAACATAAAATTTAAGATATGAAAAAAGTAGCTATAATGCTGGCAGCCATGTCATTCATGGTGCTGGCCTCATGCAAAGACGAAACAGCAAAGGGCAACGACCCTATGGAAAATACTTCATTGGAAACCGAGGACAGCTATTCTGGCGGGCCTGCTGAACCCGGCACGCCGCAGGCGCAAGACAGTACGGGTATGTATTCGCCTGACAGCACCCAAGCCTCGCCGCCGACAGTCACTCAACCTCAAAACAATTAATATCTGGCCTATGGACTTACTTGGTGACTACCTTCCGCAGTCTGTGAAAGGTAAAAATATTGTGATCACGGGCAGCACTACAGGAATTGGCAGGGCTACCGCTTTATTATTGGCCAGGCTGGGCGCGAACGTTATGATAACGGGTTTAAATGAGCAGCACCTCAAGGATGCGCTGGCGGACCTCTATAAAGAAGCGAAGGGCGAAGTATTCGATGTTATAGCTGACCTGAGCACTGAAGACGGCGTCAGGTCTATTTTCAAAGCAGCCGACAGCCATTTCAAAAAGCTGGATATCCTTATCAACAACGCGGCACTGGCCGCAGAGAATGTAGAAGAAGGGTCTTATGGTGAGTGGCAACGTGTGATAAATACCAATTTACTGGCTTACCTGGCATGCAGTTCAGAGGCCGTGAAACGGATGAAAGACGGTGGCCATATCGTTAATATTGGCTCGATGAGCGCCGATGTGCGGGAGGAAACCGGGACTGTATACGTTGCAACCAAATCAGGTATACAGGGTTTTTCTGAAGCCCTGCGTAAAGAAGTCAATAAAAGCGGCATAAAAGTAACGCTCATTGAGCCGGGAGCCGTAGATACGGACATGCAGCCACAATCCGGTGAAGAAAAAAAAGAGATGGTCAAAAAGCTGGAAATGCTTACCGCCGATGATATTGCGGTCAGCGTACTGTATTGCCTGTCACAGCCCAAGCGCTGTGATGTGGTTGAACTGAAAGTCAGGCCGCATCTTCAGATTATTTAATTCACACTTTACAAAATTGAACATGAATCCTATTTCAGCATGGACCGCAACCTCGCAGGACAGACTGGAGAGCGGGAAACTTATATATGAGTCCAGTCTAAAGAGATACCGGCTAAAAGCGGTCCTGTCCGACTATTGCATGTGGTTCGTGGCGGAATGGCCTGAGGGAGGACGCGTCGCTTTTCGCGCTGCATATGCGGCAAACGACCAACTGAACCTGGACAATATGGATGAAAGCGAAAATGAAGTTGTCTTTTCACTTTCAGGCGTTACAGGTAAAATCACGGTGACACTGTCATTTCCGGATAGTGAAAAACCGATATTCAGGTACATTACGGCTATAGTTCCGGCTTTTGACCTGTTGATACCTTACTGGCCGCGCGATATCATGCCATTATTTTCAAAAAACGGAAAAGTGCAGAATACACGGGGGACGGTGCATACCGGCCAGGTGGGAAGCCGCTCCGGGAATTTATTCTTCAGCCTTGAAACACCGGAAACCGGGTCGGTATTTTATTTCCAGAACCTTACCGCACTGAACAAATATTGCATTGCTACCGAAACATCGGCGGGTGACCTTGTTGGAGGCACATGGCCGGAAATTGGCATGAAACTCCCCGTGACAACCGATGATAAACCGCTGAAGGCCGGCGATGAATATGTCGTTTCTGACGCATTCATTCTATTAAGCCATGATATCCCAGCGGATAATTACCAAATGTCGCAGCAGTACCTAAATCACCTGGCTGACATTTACGTATACCTTCCGAAGCCGGAAACGGCATATAACGACTGGCCCGACTTTTTACACAAAGCGCTGAATGACCTCGAAAATCATAAGGGCTGCTGGCAGTACGCCGATGGACGTTCCTACCTTAACGCTTATGTCAGCGATTATAAGACACCGCCGGAAAGCATGGTACAATTGGCTGTATTGCTGCCTTTAATGGACTATGACAAATGGAGTGGGGAAGACCATCGCACAATTATCGAGACACTTCATAACGGATTGGAGAATTTTTATGATAAACAGCTGGGAACATTGGTACGCTGGCTGCCGGCAAAGGAAAAGGACCTGGACTGGAGCGAGGAGCAAAAGCAGCCTGAAGTGATGGATTCCTGGTACCTGCATCATCCGCTTCTCAACCTTTCACGTATGGCTATTGACGGCGATGAGATTGCCAAGAAACTTTTGCTGAATTCGATTGATTACGTTATCAGGGTGGCGCATAAGTTCGACTACGAGTGGCCGGTGTTCTACAAAATGGCAACACTAGAAGTGCTGAAGGAAGAAACTGAAGAGGGCATGGGCGGTGAAAAAGACGTTGCAGGCGCGTATGCCCACCTAATGCTACAGGTATGGCAGCTGACTGGCGATCAAAAATATTTTAAAGAAGCGGTAAAGGCTGCCGGAAAGCTGGACGGCCTCGGGTTCGATATTTTCTACCAGGCCAACAATATCGCTTTCTCCGCAGGGGCGCTACTGAGGCTTTATAAGGAGACAAGAGATGAAATGTTCCTGAACCTTAGTTATTTGTGCATTGCATCGGTGTTGAAAAATGTACAGCTCTGGGAAGCAGATTACGGCAACGCACAGTACTATCCGACTTTTTTTGCCATTTATCCCTTAAAAGACGCGCCTTACACGGCGGCTTATGAAGAACAGGAAGTATTTTCGGCTATGCATACGTACCTGAAGGAGGCGGATGGCATGGAAGAGGTACTGCCATCGGTGCGGTTGCTTTTGGCCGAATGCCTAAAATATGTTATCAATAGGGTTTCCTACTATTACCCGCCGCGACTACCGCGTGAAGTCCTGGCGAAAAGAGAAGATGTAAAGACCGGGGAGGTCGATCCCAACCTCTGGATTGCGCTCGAGGACCTGCAGGATGGCTGGAACCGTTCCGGACAGGTAGGGCAGGAGGTGTACGGTGCGGGTATCGCTTTCGGCATCGTGCCAAGACAATACCATAAAGTAAAAAAAGGAGGCTTTATGGTGTTCAACGAATATCCTGCCACCGGCTTCCGGACCAGAGGCAATGCCCTCGACTTTTTCACAAGGGGAGACGTACGTTTTACTTATAGGATGGTGATTACCCCACTGGAAGGAAAAAGCAGGCTTCCCGAAATTAAGGTGTTAAGTAAGCAAACCGGAAGGTATGGAAAAACATCTCCTGTAACGCAAAAAGAGGATTATCTTGAATATACCATTTACGGCGATTCGAAAGTTAAAATTGAATGGTAAGCTATTCATTCTGATATCTTGCGCCGCCCCCCACAACGTGATATTTTTCAGGAAGCAATTCTAATCTTCGGACCCATTCACGTCACGTGGCAATCAGTAGCTCCTTTAATTTTAATGCATTAAAGGCCGCATACCCTTTTTCATCATTGTCAAAATAGACGTAGGTGTCCATACCGCTGGCAAGCCATTCCCGGCATTGCAACGCCCACTTTTGAAGGCTTTCGTCGCCATAGCTACCCTGGTACTTACCGCCCGGGCCGTGCAGGCGGAGATAAATAAAATCAGCCGTAACCCGGATAGGTGACAAGTGCCCCTCCAGCTCATAGATGCAGAAGGCACAATTGTATTTTTCAAGCAGGCTGAAAATTTCCGGTGAATACCAGGTACTGTTCCTGAATTCGAATACATAGCGAAATTGCCCTGGCAGGATTTGAAGGAACTTTTCCAGCCGCTCCGCATTGATCTCCCAATTGGGCGGCAGCTGGAAAAGGATCGGGCCGAGGTTTTCGCCCAATAAGGAGGTATTCTCCAGGTAGTTTGTAAGCCCTTCGGAGGTATCCTTTAGCTTTTTCATGTGGGTAATGAACCGGCTGGCCTTTACAACATAGATGAAATCCTTATATACTTTATCCTTCCAGCTTAAAAACACTTCTTTTGCCGGAAGCCTGTAGAACGTATTGTTGATCTCTACCGTATCGAAGTGTTTCCTGTAGTAATCAAAATGCTCCCTGGCCTTAAGTTCGGCCGGATAAAATGTACCTTTCCAGTGCCTGTAATGCCAGCCGGAAGTACCTATGTAAAGCTTCGCTGCCATAAGCCGCTACTGTTGTACCTTAAGCAATTTTGCGAATTGTTTTGCCATCGCTTCCGCATCCTGCGCATACTCCTTCCTGTAGTATTTACGTAAGGCGGCGCGCGTGGTTTTCTTCTGCTTGCCATGGCCTTCCCATATCACCCCGAGAGAGCTGTAGGCAGGAACCGTCACCCCGATACAGCAAAAGAAGTTAGCGATGTTACCGGTTATATGCTCTACACCATCGGAGTCGCCCGTAATGATCACCCCGCCAAGCTTACCCTCCAAAGGGGAAGGCTTTCCTTCTTCAATAATGTCGAATACTTCATCCAGACGTTCGATAACCCTTTGTAATTCCGACGAATGGTTATTCCACCAAATGGGTGTTGCAAAAATCAGTACATCCGCGTCAATTATCTTGTCGTATATTCCCGGGAAGTCATCTCCGGTACCTACGTCTATGTAGGATCCGGGTGATATGGTATGCTCAGCCAAGCGGATCACCTCACAGTCAATCTTTTCTTTTGTAAGGTATTCCGAAGCAAATTCGGTGAGCACTTCCGTGTTCGACAAGCCTTTTTCTTTCAATGTGGCCAGTATGATGAGTGCTTTCATAGTGTTTTCATAGTGTTGTCATTTAGCGATATCCTTAAACTCTTTCTTGTCATAATCGGTCAGCAGCACATTCAGCGTGGCCAATCCCGTCAGCGTTGCGTGAAAACCCAAGGCCTTTTTGTCCCTGTTAATTGTATCCGATACAAACAACCCGTAAAGCAGCGTAAGGTTAGCATAGTCTATCTTTTGGTGCGTTTTTACAGAAATCAAAGGGGTGATCCCTACCCGGTGGTCAGTGCTTCCGTTTATTGCCAGTATATTACAGGCCAGCGCATCATACAGCCTTGTGGCTTTGGCATTCACTTTAAGCAGCCTCGGAAGCAGTAGGAGCCCTGCGGCAAAACCATAGTCGATGATGCCGTGTTGTTTTGGTGTTACCGGTTTCATAGCGATCATATTTTTAATTATGCCCAAGGGTCAAGGACAACCTTTACGCAGCCATCTTCACGTTTTTTGAAGATATCGTAGGCATGCGATATTTCCGTCAATGGCAGCCTATGGGTGATGATGTCGTCCAGGGTCACTCTCCCTTCCTTCACATATCCCAATAGCTTGTCAATATGTTTTTGTGCCGGTGCCTGGCCACCCCTGATCGTGATCCCTTTATCAAAAAACTGCCCTATAGGGAAATTGTCATATGTGGTGGGATAAACGCCCAGCACCGGTACGATACCTCCCCTGCGTACTGCACTCATGCAGGCCTCCAGCACTTTTACAGAGCCCTTTTCAAAGTTGAGGGTCGCCTTTGCCCTGTCCAGGAAACTGCGGTCAGGCTCGAACCCAACGGCATCGATGCATACATCGGCACCGCGTCCTTCGGTCATGGCACGAATCTGCTCCACAACGCCTTTAGGGCCGTCCTCCCACAAGATGGTTTCACAACCTGCGGTCTGGGCTGCCTTATCCAGGCGGTACTGTAGGGTGTCTACGATCACTACCCGCTTTGCACCGCGGAGCCATGCGCTTTTTGCCGCCATGATGCCTACCGGCCCGGCACCAAAAATAGCCACTGTCTCCCCGCCGCTGACCTCGCCCCAGTCGACCCCGGTGTAGCCAGTCGGGAATATGTCGGTCAGGAAGAGTACCTGCTCGTCGGTTAGGTTTTCGGGTACCACGCGCGGGCCGAAGTTAGCATATGGCACGCGCACGTACTGCGCCTGCCCGCCATCGTAGCCACCATACAAGTCGGTATAGCCGAACAGCGCCCCGCCTTTTTCAGTCAGCAGCCCGCCCTCCGGACCATAGTTGTCGGGATTGCTGTGCTCGCAATGTCCCGGGAGTTCATGGTTGCAGAAAAAGCACGAACCACAGGCAATCGGGAAGGGGACGATTACGCGGTCACCCGGCCTCAGGTGCGTAACGCCTTTCCCAACTTCCTCAATAATACCCATAAATTCATGGCCTAAAACCATGGGCCTGGGCTGGGGAAAGCCTCCGGAATAGATATGGAGGTCAGAGCCGCAAATGGCTGTTGAGGTTACTTTTAGAATGATGTCGTCCTGGTTCTCTAATTTCGGATCATCAATGGTGTCGCATGTGATGGCACCCGGGCCGTGGATTACTGCTGCTTTCATAAGTATCGTTTTTATATTGTTCTTATTTCTACTCTTTATTTACAGAGCCGGCCGCCATCTCTAATATGAGCTGCGCCACGGTATCGATCGACCGGATAATGATTTCTTCCGGTGTACCGGTATAGACCTGCCTGTGCTCGATTGTACCTCCGGGCATGATAATGCAAGAGAACATTGTACCCACGGGTTTTTCCGGTGTTTCGCTGCCGCCTGGTGTTGTCAGCCCTGTTACGGCAACGGTGACTTTCGCGTTAAATATCTTTGCCGATTGCCTTGCCAGTGCAGCGGTTACTTCAGCTGATTCCGGAGTATACTCCTCGATAAGCTTATGGGGGATCTTTAGGATCTGCTCCTTTATGAATACTTCGTAGCAGGATATCCCACCCCGAAGTATCTTGCCTGATTCCTCAGTTAGGGCAAATTCCGAGGACATTCTCCCGGCTGTGGCGCTTTCCACAAAAAATATATTCCAGCCTGCTGCTGCAATCACAGCACTGCAATTCTTAACGGTGTCTGATGGCATAAATCTTAAATTAATTATTCCCCTGTTTCCCTGTGTGGCGCGTCAACCGGCTTCGACTGAGGCGAACCCTTTTGCCTAAGGTAAATCGATAGGACGATAATGGCAAATACCGACAGGAATTCGCTTTGCCAGTTTTGCATGGACTCAAACCAAAATCTTGAATCCCCAAGGTATTCCAACGGTTGTTCAAGTGATTCCCCTTTAGCGGCTAACTGTTGATTCTCATCTGCCAGGCTCCCATAAAAATGGAATAGAAGCGAAACTATGAACAGCAGGCCCAGCACGATGGTCAGCGAATGTTTGTATACAGCCAGTACCCATCCGCCTTTTTTCACCGGCCAGGGTGCATTTTTCCGGGTCGGGTCAGGCTCCCGGTCAACCTCTTCTTCTTTATCAAAGTCCTTTGATTCCGATGAGCCCTTCTGCTGGAGGACAATCGTCAGCAGGACAAGCAGTGCCATCTGCAGGAATTCACTTTCCCAATTCTCAAAGGTCGACTGCAGGAAGTGTCCCGATGACAGATAAGCGGGAATAGACTGCGATTCCTGTCCCATTTCTGCCAGATCTTTATTATGCTCTTTAAGCCCAAATACTACCTGCCCAAAAAATGTCAGAAAAAATAAAAAAAAGAAGACAAGAGATAGGCCGTTGTTCTTAAAAAAACGATTCATCTATGCGTGTACTTTATAATAAGTGGTTTACTCAAAATTAGCTATCGGGCCAATGAAACGGATTACATGACTTTCCCAATACGTTGCATAATTTTGCCAAATGCAAAGAGGTATTTAAAATTATGTAAGCACCAAGTGAAATCCTGTAAATGTGGGCTAATTTTAAATTGAGAACTTTGATGTAACAAAATCAGGAATTATGAGAACACACACAATAATCAGGCTATCTCTTTTTGCTACCCTTCTTTCCGCAAGTATGACATTGGCCTCGTGCCGGGACGGGAGCAACAGCCAGGGCAGGGAAGCAGGCAATGATGCCAATGGCGACACCAGGGGTTCGGATGCGCCGGCTGATAATGAAAATTCCGGCCTCACTACTGATGGAGGCTCCGACTCAGGAGATGCGTCAAAATAAAGGCTCAAAGTTGTTTACATTACAGGTATTGATTGTGATTTGGAACCCCGCCGAGAGACGGGGTTCTTCGTTTTAAGGATGGCGGCATAATCGTGTAACCTTTTGAAAAAATCGTGTAAATAAAAAATGTATTTGAAATTGTTACTTTGAGCTCACGTGCGACAAACCAAAAGAAATTTACAATGAAGCAAAACGACACTACTCCTGCCGGAGGGCAGGAGGCAAAACAGCAGGATCTATCGATAAATAAATCCGATGCGACCAACAAGGCGCTCACCACCAACCACGGGGTAAAGATCAATGATAACAACAATTCCCTGAAGGCAGGCGAACGCGGCCCGTCGCTACTGGAAGATTTTATCCTTAGGGAAAAGATCACGCATTTTGACCACGAACGCATCCCCGAAAGGATTGTACACGCCCGGGGATCGGCAGCGCATGGCTTTTTTGAAGTTACCAATCCGATACCCCAGTTCACCAAGGCAGGATTCCTTCAGCAGGCGGGCCTTAAAACTCCGGTCTTTGCACGGTTCTCTACAGTTCAGGGTTCACGCGGTTCTACTGACCTTGCACGGGACGTACGGGGATTCTCCGTTAAGTTTTACACACAGGAGGGGATCTACGACTTTGTAGGCAATAACATCCCTGTATTCTTTATACAGGATGCCAATAAGTTTCCCGACCTGGTGCATGCCGTTAAGCCGGAACCGCATAACGAGATACCCCAGGCAGCATCGGCGCATGATACGTTTTGGGATTTCATATCATTGATGCCTGAGTCGGCGCACATGATCATGTGGCTGATGTCCGACAGGGCGATACCACGCAGCTACCGAATGATGGAAGGCTTTGGGGTCCATACCTTCCGTTTCATCAACGAGCAAAACGAGTCACATTTTGTAAAGATCCATTGGAAGCCTAAACTGGGTACGCATGCCGTAGTCTGGGATGAAGCGCAGAAGATATCCGGCAAGAATCCCGACTTTCACAGGGAAGACCTGTGGGAAGCCATTGAAATGGGGCATTTCCCGGAGTGGGAAATGGGCGTTCAGATCGTGCCTGAGGCAGATGAGCATAAGTTTGACTTTGACCTTTTGGACCCTACCAAGATCATACCGGAGGAGCAGGTACCTGTTACCGTAGTGGGCAGAATGGTATTGAACCGCAACCCGGATAACTTCTTCGCAGAAACCGAACAGGTGGCTTTCCATCCCGGGCATATCGTACCTGGAATCGATTTTACCAATGACCCGTTGCTGCAGGGCAGGCTGTTCTCATATACCGATACACAACTTTCGCGCCTTGGCAGCCCTAACTTCCACGAAATCCCCATCAACAGGACACTGGCGCCGATGCACAATAACCAGCGCGACGGTTTTATGCGCCAGGAAATCAACATCGGGCGTGTAAGCTATTCGCCGAATTCCCTTGGGGGCGGATGCCCCTACCAGGCTAAGATTGCGGAAGGCGGCTTTTCAAGCTTCAACGAGCGCATAGAGGCATATAAGGTACGCGGCAGGAGCGAGAGCTTTTCCGACCATTTCAGCCAGGCCAAATTATTCTACAATAGCCAGACCGAAACTGAAAAAGCCCATATCATAAGGGCTTTCAGGTTCGAATTGGGAAAGGTACAGACCACAGCGATCCGTGTGAGGATGGTAGGCATACTTGCACAGATCGACAAAACCCTTGCCGAAAAAGTAGCAGCCGGGCTTCGTATCGTGGTGCCGGAAGTCCCTGAACAGCCTATGAACCACGGCGTGTCGCCCGAGGAAGAGACGGGTAAGCATGAGCCTAAAATGGAAGCTCCCGTTGCCGAACCTTCACAAGCATTAAGTATGATCAATAATCCGACCGTTACGCCAACAATCCAGTCCCGGAAGGTCGCCATCCTGTGTGCCGACGGTGTAGACGGGCAGGCCGTGCTCAGCCTGAAAATGGCCTTGCTCAGGCAAGGGGCGAAGGGATGTATCGTGGCGCCTTACCAGGGTTTCGTAAAAACAGCGAGCAGCGGTGATATGCCGGTGGATTTCAGTTTCCTCACGAGCTCGTCAGTCCTTTTTGACGCGATTTATATCCCGGGCGGGGATAGCCTGAATGAACTTTCCCAGGACAGTAATGTAATGGATTTTATTACTGATGCGTACAAGCACTGCAAGATAATAGGGGCACAGCGCAATGGCATAGAATTGCTGTCGGGCACGCCGTTCGCACAGGGCATTACTAATAATGATGAAGGCATAGTAGTGGACGATGATCCGCAAAGCCCTGGCTTCGCCGCGCAGTTTATTGCCGCCATGGCCAACCACCGCTTTTGGGCACGCGAAGCAACACTTTAAACAGAAAACAACAATTTTATGAAAGCAACAGATAAGAACACTACAACGAGACAGGATATGGTTTCACCCGCAGCAGATGCCGCAGGAGCCCTTAAGGATTTTTTCATTGATTCGCTGAAAGATATCTATTGGGCAGAGAATGCACTAGTGAAAGCACTGCCAAAAATGGCAGCTAATGCTAGTTCCCCACTGCTGGTTTCGGCCATAACCGAGCACTTGGAGATAACAAAGCTACAGGTAGCACGCCTCGAGACTATTTTTGCCGTACTTGGCGAAAATGCGGAAGGGAAAAAGTGCGAGGCAATGGCCGGATTGCTGAAAGAGGGTGACAGCATACTGGAAGAAACGGTGCCGGGGCCTGTACGCGATGCCGGTATCATTGCTGCCTCGCAGAAAATAGAACATTATGAGATCGCCACTTACGGCACGCTGTGCGCTTTTGCAAAGACTTTGGGCGAAAATGATGCTGCTCAGCTGCTGACGCAAACGCTGGCTGAAGAGAAGGAGGCCGATATGATATTGAGCGATGCCGCTTACAGTAGCATAAACTTTGTCGCCGCTGAAAATGTATCGGATAATCTCAACCTTCCGGATAAAAAAGGCAAGAGATAAATGCCGGAAACATACGGGCCGCCCACTGCGGCCCTTTTCACTATACCAAAAGCATTGATTATGGCATACACCCAATGCATACTCAAAATCCCCGGCGGCAGTGACATATCCCTGCCTAAAAATGGTACCGCGCTGCTAAGCGCGTTGGACAAGTCGCTGGAAGAGGGCACTTACCAGACGCTGGATGCGGATGACTTCAGGTTCCTTAAGGAAAATCCCATTCCGGGAGGCGATTTTACCACCTTTATCAGGTTTGAGCTCGACATCGAAGATAGTACCGATATAATAGCAAAGATTACTGAAGTAATTTCTTATGCCTGCGCGCCTGAAATTATAGAAGCCTCGCACAACTACCAACTCATTTCGATCGACCACTGCGCTTACAGCTTTAAATGACTAGGCTGATAACCAGTCAAGTTGATCCTTTTATAATATAGGAAAGTAAAGGAAGAACGCTGCCCCACCTCCCAAAGTACTTTCCGCAGTAATAAACCCCTGGTGCTTGAACATTATTTTCTTACAGATCGCCAGGCCGATGCCTGTACCGTCATATTTATCCTTGCTGTGCAGCCTGTGAAATGGCTCAAATATCCTCGATGCCTGTTCGGGGTGGAACCCGATACCATTGTCCCGTACCGTTATCTTGTAATACTGCGCTGAATTCCCGCCCAAAGCCATAATTTCTTCCTTAGTGGCATTGTCTCCTTCTATAGTAATTATCGGGGCTGTACCTGCCGCAGTGTATTTGACCGCATTGCTTATCAGGTTCGTAAAAAGTTGGCGTACCAGCACGGGCATAGCCCTGATGGTACGCAGGGGTGCGATGGTAACCTGTGCACTTTTTGCAGCGATGATCTCGCTCAGGTCCTCCGTACTTTCATTGACCAGTACTGCCAGGTCGCTATCGTTCAATTGATACGAGTCAGCGTTATCGATATGTGAATAGCTCAACAGGTCTTCAATAAGGGTTTGCATGCGCCTGGTGGAAATCATAATCCTGTCAAGTTGCTCAGCGCTATCATCTGACAGTGATGAATCGGGATCCTCTGATACCAGCTTGCTGAAAAGGTGGATTTTACGCAGTGGTTCCTGCAGGTCATGGCTCACGATATAGCTGAATGATGAGAGTTCCCTGTTGCTTTCCTCAAGGGCGCCTATGTTCTTTTCGAGAAGCCTGTTTACGGTGCGGAGCTCTGTCATGTCATTAATAGCAATAAGGATCAGCTGTTCGCCAAGGCTCTCATTAAGAATAGGCCGGACGTTCAGGAGCATAACCTTTTCGCCTTCCGGCAGGAGGATTTCGAGCCCATAGTTGTCCACTTTTTCCCTTGACGAGCGAACTTTTAACAGTTCTTCCCTGAAATCGGGATTGTTCCAGTTTCCATCCGACAGGTCAAAGATCTGCCTTCCGACAGTTTGATGCTCCGTTGTAGTAAAATACTTGTAGTATGAAGTGTTTGCACTTTTTACCCGAAGGTCGCTGTCAAGTACCAATAAGGGCTCGCGGATGGTGTCAACTATCGATTCCGAATAGAGCCTGGAAAGCGATAGCTGTTTCTGGCGGTCCTTTAGCTCTTCATTTACGCTGTTTAGCTCTTCATTGTTTGACCTTAGCTCTTCCGCTGCGGTCTCCAGCTCTTCGTTCAGGGTTTGGAGTTCCTCGCCATTACTCAAGAGTTCCTCGTTCGCGCTTTGCAATTCCTCGTAGGCTACTTCCTGGTCTTCGGTAACCTTCCTGATATCATCACGCATTTGCTGGAGTTCCGCTTCGAGCTGCCTGATCCGCTCCAGTTCAGCGCTTTTTGGCTGTGTTTCGCCAGCCGCCTCGGCCTGTATAACATTCTTATGGAAAAGGAGTAAATAGTGCTCATGCCCATTGTCCTCAAGGCTTATGACTTCAAGGTTAACGGTAAAGTCCCGGCCCTTGACGGGAAGATACTCTTTCACGATGCTCTTATTGCCGCCCTTGACCAGCAGCAGCGCGGCGCGTACCTCGAAAGCAAGGTCCTCATGCAGCATCTTGAATATATTGAAGTTGGGCTTTCCGGGAGACGGTAAAAGGTAGGGGCTGACGTCCCCATGAAAGTGTATGATCTCCCTGGTCTCATCGAGAATCAGTGATGCAGGGGTATAACGCATAAAAAGCAGGTCGTTAACCTTCTTATGAATCGTGCCCTTATCGTCACCCTCAGGTTTCCTGCCGGGTACCTGCCGCAATCGGGGATCGTCCTGCCTGTCATGTTCATAAGTGACGGAAGCAGCCTTGTCCTTATTGCTCTTGCGGATATAAATTTTTTGTGTCCTCACCAAGGGACTAAAGAGGTTCACCACATTATTTACCGTTTCGGATTTCCCTATAAACAGTGCCCCGTCAGGCCGCAGGGCATAGTGAAATGTGGTAAGCGCCTTTTTCTGGAGAAATCGATCCATGTAGATCAGCACATTCCTGCAGGAGATCAGGTCCATTTTAGCGAAAGGCGGGTCTTTAATGAAGTTATGCGTTGCGAAAATACATATTTCGCGTACCTCTTTTTTCACATGATATTCGCCGTCGACCTTTGTAAAATACGCTTCCAACCTTTCGGGAGAAACATTCTGGACATCCGCACCGGTGTATACAGCGGCACGGGCTTTGGTTATTGCTTTCTCTGATATGTCGGAGGCAAATATCTGTATTTTGATCCCCGGAAGCCTTTCGCTGAAATATTCCTTCGCACAGATAGCGATGGAATAGGCTTCTTCACCGGTTGAGCACCCCGCTACCCATATCCTTATGCTATCACTTACGGTTTTCTCTTTTGCGATATGTGGGAATACTTCAGCCTTGAGTGCCTTAAAATTCTGAGCATCCCTGAAGAAATAGCTTACCGGGATAAGTATATCATTAAAGAGGGCATCCTGCTCCCTTTTGTCCTTTTCCAGCAGCGCGACGTACGTACTCATATTTTCGCTGTTAGAGATCACCATCCTGCGTGCAACCCTGCGCCGGATTGTCGGCTGCTTATAATGGCCAAAATCGTGGCCGGTCCTTTTTTGGAGCAGCCTTACGATATGCCGGTAGAGGTCATCTTCCGCAATGGGCATCGCATCGGGTGAATCCGGATAGGCCCCGTTATTTTCATAGGCATCATCGATACTCTTTAGCTGCGCCGGAATTACGCCGGCGTTGGCTACAAAGTCGGCTGCACCGGCCCGGATCGCGCTCAAGGGCATATCTTCATATGCCGCGTCGTCTGGCGCCTGCGCAAATGTAGACCCTCCATATTCCTTGATTATCTTCAGGCCTTCAGTGCCGTCGAAGCCTGTTCCGGAAAGGATCACGCCCCTGGCGAAGCTGTGGCATGTCTCCGCCAGCGACCTGAAAAAGATGTCGATCGGCTTATTTTCCAGGCTGCCCTTCTCTGCGATAAGCTTCAATTCCCCTTCCGTCATTGACAACGTATAGGGTTTATGGGTTATATAAATCGTATCAGGTTTTACCTGCAGGCCGTCAGCTGCTTCCGCTACGCTCATGGCAGTAACTGAGGATACAATTTCACTTAGGTTGTTTCCGGGATTGTCCCCGGGATGCAGCACCACAATGTAGGCATTGTGCGATTCCTGCGGGATGTTACGCAGGAATCTGGTAAGAGCATCCGGATCAGTGGCGGAGCCGCCAATACCGACTACCGGAAAATGTATCGTAGAGCCGTTAGGCGATATATCGTTTGAAAGCATAAGATGTAATAAGATGATGGGGCAAGCTGGGGGTTACTGTGTGTTGGGATGCCGTGAAAGTTTCCAGTAATCAAAAACCGTTCTCATCGTGTTTTTAACCGATTCAAAATCCGAGTCTTTTTTAAAGAATCCCTGTACCGTCATTGTCAGGTAGGCCTCATTCACATCGTCCTGGTTGGCCGAATCAGAATAAAAGACAAAAGGAATACTCTTCTTTCGCAACTCCGGATTACCGTCTATTTTGCGCTTCAGCTCAAGCCCGCTTAAGCCCGGAAGGCTGGCTTCTGAGATAATTATGAAAATGCGCTCATAGGTCGTGGACAGGTACTCGTAAGCACCTTCTGCCGTCTCAAACCATTGTAAGGGATTGGGAAGCTGCAGTTGCGCGATCAGGTTGGACAGAAGCCTGCGGTCGTCCATATCGTCCTCTACTATAATTATTGTGCCGGATCTTGACATAACAAAAATGATTTAATTCAAATCGTATTGATTATCCACAAATATAAAGAAGATAAATAAGCTGCACTTACATAATACCACCAAAATATAATATCAAACTGCGTATTGCCTCTATAATTTAAGAGCGAGCAACATTATGCAAAGGGCAGGTGAAATTATGTAAGCGTATCTCCGGGACAAACAAGGTAATTTGTGCTAACGGGTTAAGTTTATACTATTCTGAAGGTATTACGCCTTAGCAAATGCCTGTTGGCCGGCTAATTCCCGTTATTTCCGCAAGCATTAAATTAATTAAATATATCTTCAATGCAGCCATTATTAAATAAGATAGAGGGATCAGCGACCGCTGGCCGAAATCAACATGATCCACAGACCTATGATATAGTCGTATTTTGCCACCTAAGATGGGACTTTGTGTACCAACGCCCCCAACACCTGATAAGCAGGTTCGCCAGCCACAGCAGCATCCTTCTTATCGAAGAGCCATGGCACCGTGAAGGCGAGGAGGGAAGCAGGCTGAATAAGGTCAGCGACACACTGCACATCCTGCAGCCGAATGTGAGGTCTATCGAAGAGATAGCGGATATCCTCCCGCAATACATTTCAGATACAAGGATTGCAACCGGCTGGTTTTATTCCGCTGCTTTCGTACCGCTTCTGGATTCTTTCAAATTTGAAAAAGTGGTATATGATTGTATGGACGAGCTTTCGCTCTTTAAAGGCGCGCCCGAAAAACTGATCGAGCAGGAAAAATACCTGGTATCCAACGCCGATGTGGTATTTACAGGGGGCAAATCACTGTATGAGTCTAAATCGCAGCTGCATAGCAATGTCCATTGCTTTCCGAGCTCGGTCGACCAGCCTCATTTTGCAAAAGCACAAAACGGCATTGCCCTTCCCGAAGATATTGTAAACCTCCCATCGCCTATAGTAGGGTATTTTGGGGTCATCGACGAGCGCATCGACCTGGACCTGCTGCGTGATACGGCGATGCTCAGGCCAAACGTGTCCTTTGTCATGATCGGCCCCCTGGCCAAGATAGGGGAGCATGAACTTCCACGCCTTGATAACATCCATTACCTCGGTATGAAAGATTACAGTGAACTGCCGGGTTACCTGAAGGCATTTACCGTGGCTATGATGCCGTTTGCCCTTAATGATGCTACTAAATATATCAGCCCGACAAAAACACTGGAGTATATGGCAGCCGGTAAGCCCATCATTTCCACTGCGATACGTGATGTGGTGCGGGATTATAAAAATTGTGTGCCTATTGTGGCCAATGCAGAAGAGTTTGCACAGGCAATCGACCAGGCAATAACGGATCATCCCGATATTTTTATCGCGCACGAGTATAAGTTGATCCTCGGGAATACCTCTTGGGATGCCACTGCCGCAAAAATGAACCAACTCATCAAAGAAACAGCTACATCATGAAAAACGCAGATATTGTAATTATCGGGGCCGGCATCTCCGGCGCCGTGCTCGCCGAACGATACGCTAACGCCGGTAAAAAAGTACTGGTGATCGAAAAGCGAAACCATATTGCCGGCAATTGCTACGATTATATTGACGAAAATGGCATCCTGGTATCCAAATACGGGGCGCACCTTTTCCACACCAATGAAGAGACCGTATGGGAGTACGTCAACCGTTTTTCAGAATGGTACCCGTGGGAGCATAAGGTACTCGCGAAGGTCGATGAAAAACTGGTACCCATACCCGTAAACATAACCACGGTCAATGCCTTGTTTGGTGCCACTATCACATCGGAGGACGAAATGAAAAGCTGGCTTGATGAAAACCGGCAGCATTTTCCATCACCGTCCAATGGGAAAGAAGCTGCATTAAACAAAGTAGGCCCCATGCTGTATGAGAAGATGTTCCGCCATTATACGAAGAAGCAGTGGGATAAGTACCCTGAAGAGCTCGACGCCTCAGTGCTGGACCGTATCCCGGTGAGGACCAATTACGATGACCGGTATTTTTCAGACACCTACCAGGCACTGCCGAAAAAAGGGTACACCAAGCTGTTTGAGGCCATTCTCGACCATCCAAACATTGAGGTAGTGCTGAATATTGATTTCTTTGAAATAAGGGAGCAGGTAGAGGGATATGAGAAGCTGTTCTACA